>Ga0073902_10000430_pt1 | contig 25518 bp, 17 predicted proteins | sample KloWWTmeKNB19Kit_FD_66667 | JGI IMG/M metagenome (GOLD analysis project Ga0073902, IMG submission 66667) | Active sludge microbial communities from Klosterneuburg, Austria, studying microevolution and ecology of nitrifiers - Klosterneuburg... | ecosystem: Engineered > WWTP > Aerobic digester >...
GACCCCGCGTCACCATCGACGGGCCGACGTAGCGGCATCACCCGTTGCCCGGACGACAGCCTGTGGATGCTGGTGCGCAGCGGCGAACTGACGCGCATTTCAGCGCAAGCAGAGGTCGTGCGATGGACTGGTTCGCGCCATGCGGCCGCTTTGGCACACCGACGCTTGAGCGGAGTCTGGTGCGATGCCGCCGGCACCTTGTGGTTGCCCGATCGGGAAGGCGTATTGCGCTTCGATCCCGCGAACGACACCTTGGTCAATGGTCTAGGTGATGCTGAGCCTTGGGCAGCAGGTGTCGCCGAAGCGCTGGCGCAGTCGCCGGATGGCCGCCTCTGGATCGGTGCATTGACGGCGGGACTGAACGTATTGTCTCCAGACGGGCGCAATCGCGTCTGGCGCGCTGGCGAACACGGTCTCGACAACGATGATTTCGAGCAGATCAGCGCTGACCCGGAAGGTCGCATTTGGATGGCCGATGCCACCGGCCTGCGCGCACTCGACGACAGCAATGAGCACTTCCAGCGGCTTGATCTGGTCGCAGCCGAGCGCGTGCATGCATTTGTCTTCCTCGATGCCGAGCATCTGCTCGTGCATCAATTGGGTCGATTGATGATGCTGGCGCGCAAGGATGGGCAGTGGTCGACGGTCTGGACCTTGGGCCCAAGCGACGGCTTGCCGGTGGCGGAGGCGTCTACCTTGGTCGTCGATGCCGCCGGACAGATCTTGCTCAGCAATCCGCGTGGACTGTGGCGAATCGACCCGACAGCGCCGTCGCTGCGCCCATTCACGCGTGCCGACGGCCTGCCGGACGTGCAGTTCGAGATCATGCCGAGCGCAGTTCGCCAAGGCGACGATCTGGTTTTTCTGGTCGGCGAGGGCGTATTGCGTGTGAGCGGTCAGTCACTGCGGTCGATGCCACCATCACTGCCAGCACAGCCCTTGATCTGGGCCGCATTGCGCTACGTGCATGATGAGGATGCACAAACGCGTATGCCAGACGGCAAGACGCTGCAGTTCGGGCCGCTGGATCACGAGCTCGCGATTGGCGCGCGGCTGATGTCCTTCATTGAGCCGCGCGCGCAGCGTTACCAGTTTCGCATCGAAGGTTTCGATCTGGACTGGGTCGCTGTCGGCGCTGCCGGCGAGCGGCTGATCGCGCGCTTGCCCGCCGGCGACTATCGCGTGCAGGTGCGTGCCGAGAATGCGCTCGGACAAGCGGCCGCGAGCACGCTGGAGACGCGCTTGATAGTGACTCCGCCGTGGTGGTCGAGTCCTGCCGCCTATCTCGCCTATGCGCTGTTGATGCTGCTCGGTTTCGTGCTGCTGTGGCGTGCGAACCGCCGGCGCTTGGAGGCTCGGCATTCGATGGTTCTGGCAGAAGAACGCCGCCACCATGCCGAGTCGGCGAGTGCCGCGAAGAGCGAGTTTCTGGCGACCGTCGGCCATGAGATCCGGACACCGATGACCGGCGTGCTCGGTATGGCGGAATTGCTCGCTGGCACACCTCTGGATGCGACCCAGCAACACTACGTCGCGACCGTGCGGCAGTCCGGCCAGCATCTGCTGCGCATGGTCAATGATCTGCTTGACCTGTCGCGTGCTGAGGCCGGCAAGCTATCGCTGAATCCACAGCCGACACATTTGCATGCGCTGTTGCATGAGGTGTTCGATGCGATTGCACCATTGGCGCAGCGTAAGGGATTGACCTGTGCGTTGGACATTGCCGACGATGTGCCGGTGGGTGTGCGAGCCGATGCGACGCGGTTGCGCCAGATCGTGTTGAATCTCGCTCACAACGCGCTCAAATTCACCTCGGCTGGGCGCATCGTGCTGCGCGCGCGTCGCGCTGATGCCCGCATTTGTATCGAGGTCGAGGACACCGGTCCGGGCATGAACGAGGCCGAGTGTGCGCGGCTATTTCAGCGTTTTTCGCAGACCAGTTTTGGCGCCGGTCTTGGCGGTAGCGGGCTTGGCTTGTCGATCGTGCATCAGCTTGCACAATTGATGGACGGCGAAGTCGGTTTGCGCTCGACGCCCGCCGTCGGCAGCGTATTCTCGGTGTATCTGCCGATGCCAGAAGTGGCCATGGCTGACCGCGTGCCAGCGGCGACGACCGTTGTCGCGCCGGATCGTGTCGACGCCGCTATCGCACAGCGTTGCATCCTGCTGATCGAGGACGATGCCGCAACCCGTGAAGTGATCGCTACCTGGTTGCAGGCGGCCGGCGCGAGCGTGCGTGCAGCCGATCAAGCCATGCTTGCGCTGCATCATGCAGATGCCGCAGTCGATCTCATCGTGAGTGATCTCGACCTGCCTGGCATGGGTGGATTGCAATTGCTGCCGCTGCTTCGCAAGCGCATCGGCCGGCAGGTCCCGGCGTTGGCAATCAGCGCACGCAGCGAATCGACGACCGAAGCCGAAGCACGTGCTGCTGGATTCGACCAGTTCCTGCGTAAACCGCTTGATGCCGCAGAGCTGAGACTGGTGCTTGATCGGTTGCTGTCGGCTCAGCGGAATCCTGCGGCGTAGCCGACATTCGCGATGTGGTTGACGAGTTCGTAGCAGAGCACGATGCTTTTCTCGTTCGGATCCCAATAGGCATTTGCCATGCCGCAGTCCTTCGCGTACATCCGCACCATCACGCTGCCTTCGGGAAATTTGAATTGACCGAGCATGCCTGCAAGTTCTTCGAGTAATTGCATTTCGCGCACGAGTTTGGCGGCATCCACGGTGTCCGCCGATTCAGCGTCGACGTAGTTCTTCGGCACCAGGAAGCCGTCGAGTTGGTGCGTCAGCGTCGATGCCTGACCGCGCAGGAACGCAGACCACGAGGCCGCATTCTCCTGCGCTTCCGGCAGGCAGGATTCGCGCCGCGTAGTGGGCAGTCCGAGCCGACCAGCGAGCGGCCCCATCGTCTCGGGATCGCTGCCGTACAGCAGGCACGCGATCTGGTATCCGCGTTGCTCATCGATGCCGTGTTCATCCCACCACGCGATCTGTTCGCGATTCAGTTCGCTCGATTTCGCCGAAGCCAGCCACCACTCCATCGCCGCGATCGCGTCGGTGCCGTCCTGCCCTTCGCCATCGGGGGCCATCCACCATGTTGCGAAGCGATCAGCGGCATCTTCCTCACGGCCGAGCACCGGGATGCCGTACAAGTCGACAAAACCGTGGCCGATCTCGTGCAGCAACACGAAGCGCAAGGTGCCGCCGACGAACTGATTCAAGGTAATGCTGTCGCGAAACATCGCCTGCGGCGGCGCAAGACGGATCCTTTCCACCGCCCCTTGTGCATGTACTGCACCACACAGGCACAGCAGGACGGTTGCCGCGATGCGGCCCAACAAGATCGGCATGACCAATTCCCCAAAATGCGATGCCCGAAGTGTGCGCAATCCGCATCGTTGCGGCCACCCCTGATCTACGGGGTTGGAATGCCGAGATGTCGCTAGCGGCAAACAGCGGTGTCAGCCGGCGCGTGGCCACAGCGGTGCGCTGCCAACTGAATGGATAAGACGAACGTCCTGATCGGCAGGCTTGTATATACGTTTGTCGCGTATATGCAATTCTCGCCCTTCGCTGACGGAGCAACTTTATGAAGTTCAGCATCTCGCGGCAGGTCATTGAGAAGTTGCGAGAAAAACACCGCGGCTCGCAGGCCGAGGTCGTCGAGTCGATCATCAGGTGGCGCCATTACGGCGATCATGAAGTGGCGCCTTTATGCCGATCCTCAAATGGCGCCATTGGGGCGGTCGCTGACATGTAGGCACTTGGAAAGCTGCGCAGCGATGACTGAGAGAAGGCACAGATCGATATTTTGGCCGTCTGTTCCCTTCGCATCCATCAGCCACCAGGTGGAGCCGATCTTCATCAAGTGGATCGTGGCACGTACTGGTTCCACCACCCTGTAGAACGCATGGTGCACGTCGTCCCAGCCATCTCGCAGAACGAACATGCCCAAGTAGTGGTTGCTCATTTCCGCCCATTCTTCGAGTAGTTCATCGAGGTCGCGGAGCCGAGCAAACGCGTCTGCCTGATCAGGCAATGGTTCGTTCCCAGCGATCACGCATCCTGGCCTCGTGAATTCGAACAGGTCTGTCGGCCGAACGAATCGTTGAGCGGATCCAGAAGCGTTCGCGGTGGGCAAAATGAATCGCGCACGCACGGCTGCCTCAAGCACCAACTCGCGCGCGTCTATGTGATGGCGCACTGCAGAAACCTCTTGAGAATCAAGCCTGCGTAGAAATTCAACGCCGACAAAGTTTGCCAGCTGAATATCCAAGCAGAGTTGAAGGACATCTTCATGCTCCAGCGAACAGTTCGCCAGCAACTCGCGGCAATGCAAAGCCGCCGCACTCTCATCCTGAAAAATTCGGCGCACACCGAACAAGTGCTGCATGCGAGCAAGGCGCGCCGGAATCCGAGACAGTACGTCAAGAAGGCATTCATCCTCCGGAAACGCGGCCGCCGCGAGTATTGCGGCCGGCCCCGAGGTCATCGCTTCGCCAATCGTGCGTATCGTTTCGGCGCAAACCTTCATCTCGTCCTGCAGCTCCCACCACAACACTCGCTCATGTGATCGGCAGCAAAGCTGCCATCGGGCGAGGATCAGTCCCAGCGCCGGGTTGTTCCGTATTAGGCTGCGCCCTGTCTCGAATTGGGCCACCGCCACGAGGTGAGGGATGTCGACCACATCGAAATCCGAGAGCTGTGGCAGCAAGTCGGGCGACGACGTAACCCCGTCCATACCATGCGATTGCGATTTCGGTCGGCGCGCGCCCTCGCGGCAGTAGTAGCCCGAATTAAGCGTGGACAGGTCTTCGGAATTCGGGATCGCGCGATCGCCGCGATGCTGTGGGTCCCACGGCTCCGAAGAGCAAAGGATCACGATGTCCGAATGATCGGCATCTGGCGCCCACACGATGTTGAGTGCGGAAATTGATGAACCCGCACCAAGCGATTCGACCACGCCGAACGGATCGGTACACTGCCGATCTGCGCGGACAACACACAGGACGCGATGCGCATGTCGAAGTGCTCGCGCGAGATCCTTGTCTCGCTCAATCATGCCGCGCGCACTTTCGACCTGGTCATTGGTTGCGAATGCCCGCCGATGGAGCGAACACGTACCCGCCTGACGCAGCGTCGCTTTGAGGTCGGCGAAATCCGAGCAAACCAGCCCTTCGGCCAGAAAGTCGAGCAACGCGCGAAGCACCGTGCGAGGGTGTTCTTCGGTGGCTACAACAACATCGAAGAAGCGAACCATCCACGTGTAGAAGCTCGAGATTCCCAGCGCGAACTGTTCCGCACCCAGTTCGGGATAGGCCACGGCGTGGACAACGGCAATCTGCGCTTTGCGGCAGAGCGCTGCGGTCTCTCGATACCAGTGCGGGTCGCGGCTGTCGGCCACCACGAACAACAGGTCGACCGCAGATTTCCGGGTTCGCTTGCCCCGACCGCGCAGCATCCGATGTGTGTCATCCCATGTGCGTTCTGCCGATGCGCTCGTTGCGAGGCACACAACGACGCCGGCGTGCTCAATGTAGACACGGGTTACTTTCATGTTCGGCACTCCTCAAATAGCTGGGGGTGCCGAGAACGCTTGACTCTGGTTCCCGCGTTGGTTTATGCCTCAATTGAACGCGCGGTGGAGCCGGGAGGTAGTGGGTACAAGAGATTGAGCCAACCACTCATGAGGTTTGTGCACCCCACGTTCCAGTCGGTGCCGCCGACCACCACCCTTGTCCTCACAATCCGTTTTGAAAATGGGTGGGCTGGGCATCGGGGGTGGGCTTTGGACGCTTAGACGTGACAATTGAATTACGGTGTGGCACGCGCCCTGGCCGAATGGGCAGGCGGCCCCTAGCCGGAGTGGCTGATGCGGTTGGTCAAGTGGCTTGGCAAGTGACCCACCACGACCTTGGCGGTTGCTTCGTCGTAGTGGAAATACAGACGAAAGGCCACCGATGGATCGAACCCGACGCCCTTCTTCAGGTGAGTATCCAGCCAAATGCTCCTGCCTTCGTATTGTCGACGATATTCTTGCTTGTATCGACTGTCGTTCAGCGCCGTGCCCACGCCTGACAGCACAAGCCCCAGTCCGGCCAATGCTTGCTGGCTGTTCTGGTAGGCCCCGATGTCATCAATGTCGCGGTTACGCATCGGGACGTAGTAGCGCACTAGGTATTCCAGCGACTGGTAGGCGAAGGCGATGTCATTGAACTGCGACTCCTTCGCGGCCTTGATGGCCAAGGGGTGGAGAACCAGCTTGTTTTCACCGTACAACTCGACCCAAGTTTCCAAATCTTCCCAGTTGTCCGGATAGTGGCGTTCGCTTCCCAGTTCCTTGTATTCAACGACATCGGGAATCCACCGTTGGGTCAATTGGTAATCGAGCTTGCGTGCGTCTTCCCGCGCCAGATCCCGCTCTCCACGCGTTGCCTTGAGGTCATCGCGCAACTGCGCGACATGCTCATCGAGATCCCTCACTTTGGTCTTGTACTCAGCAAGACTTGATTCCAGTTCGCTGCGAATGGCCTGAAGCTGACTGATCTGCTCATCGGTTGACGATGCGATGTTTTCAACTTGATCGCGCAAGGCGGAAATGCGTTGCTCGGAAGAAGCCAACCGCAGCTCGGCTAGATGGCTGCGCACGGCCTGGAACGATGGTGCGCGGTCCTCCAGATCGTCCGCCTCGAGGCTGATGGCGCAGGCCTCTTCGAAAATGTCGTTTGCCAGCCATTTGGCGAGTTGGGCCCCCTTCAACGTCCAGAGCGGGTGCTGGTCTGGATCGGCCTCTGCCTTGAAGCCTGGCCTGTAAAAGCGAACGGCATGGCCAAAAACCGAGCGATCGCGGCCAAAGACGCGAACAAGGTGGGCAGAGATTCCATGGTCGATGCAGACAACGTGCGCCACGCCGGTCAACCGTTTAGCCAAACGATTGGCAGAATCATCAACCTCTCCGCAAATGACGATAACGGGTTGGGTACGATTGGTGTTGAGCAGCAGTTGGGCGAGCCAACGGAACTGCTTGTCGCCGGACAAGTGGACGGCCGCATTCGACAGTGCGACACCGGCGTCTTCTAGCCCGACTTCCCCGGCGATGGCGGCGACCACCGTCGGTACGCCGCTGTCCGGCGGTGGGGGCGCGTCTTCGCTGCTACGGACCTGCACAAGACGCAGGCTGATCGCTGGCCTCGGCAGACGGATCAACGTCGCCTCGATTCGCCAGATCGCGCCCTGATCCATCGTGCGGCGATCGTCGAAGCGCATTGACCAGATGTCAGCTCCGTCTGTCTCGATCGATACTTCGCCTCCAGAAAGCTCGACATGGGCGTTCATCGATGCGTCGGAAATGATGAAGCCCTTGCTTCGCAACCATCCGAGCAGCCGGGATATTGCGGTGTCGTAGGCCAGGTCCGAGCCTTGCCCTTGCTTCCCTAGCAGCGCGGCCAAGGCAAGCACGTTTACGGTGCCCGCACTGCGTGACAGTCGGGACCTGCGTGGAAGCGCTGCGCTTGTGCTGGGCACTGGTGCGACTTGGCGGCCGAACGCGGCGAGCGGGGTCTCGACAGCCTCGCTGTGGGCCAGAGTTTCAGCCTCGCCAGGCAGTGCAGCTTCCTGCGATGCCGCGGTTTCTGAAACGATCGTGCTCAGATCACCAACTGCTGCTTCCTCATCGCGCTGGACGGCTTCGTTCAGCGCTGCACCGAGCCAGAGCATGATGTTCAAGCGATCTTCGTCCGGCAAGACCTCCGTGTTTTCTTTAGGAGCCCGCACCAGATCGTCGGAGCTCAGCTGCCTGTCACTCCAAACAATGCTCTCTTCTCCGGCGACTTCCCTAATCGAGAAGTAGCGCCCAGAAGCGAGATCAATGGATTCATTCAACGATAGACGTACCGCGTTGATCGATTCTCCGCCAATGTGCCTTGTGGTTCGAGTCGAAAAAACCGTAGCGACTTGGTTGACGGCTTCCTGTCCATCCGATTGTTGAATGAAATCCCAAAAGCATTGAAAGGCAAGACGCAGAGGCGCCTGCACTTCTTCGCTGGGACGATTACTCCCGAAGTCTTTTGGCGGTACCACAGAAACCCACCATGCACCCGGTGCGAAGGGTCGCGACTCACCCGAATCGAGATCGTATGAAACAGTATCAACGAGTTGGCATCCCCAAACGTGCAGCAGAGCTTGGACGAGCAGAACTTCTGCACGCGAATGGCAAGCGAGTAGGACCTTGCGCCCTTTCGACGTTTTACACAGGTCTTCCGCCATGGCCTCAATTTTATCGAAGCGATCGGGAACATAAAGAATCAGGATATCGGGTGGTGTGTCCAGGTCGCTAAGGTGTTTCGACCAATGTTTCACCAGGACTTGCTGGGCTGGCTGGAAGAGAAGGGGCTTTGGCGGGCGGCGCATCGAGCGTGGCCGGACGGGCACACAGATGGTGCAAGTCAATTTGCCCGAAGAATTCCGTGCTCTCGCGTAGAGAGACAACCAACGACCGCTTTCGGCGGCGAGCAAACCCGTGGTGTCAGCAATCAGCAAGCTCGCGCTGGATTTTTCCAAAACCTCCGGGGCCAGTCGGGCGATTGCGGCGAATGGCGCACCATAGAGCGAGGCAAACAATTTCCTGTTGTCGACCGTCAACAATCCTGTGAAGCGTCCGCTACTGAGGCTTTCCACGGCGAACGCGTAGTCAGCTACCGTCATTGGCGTAACGGCTGAGGTTTCACTCACTAGCGGCTCCTAAAGCTTTCAAAGCGGACGGCAGTTTGCGGATGATGGCGTTGATCTCCACCTTTCGATTGAACTGCTTTTCCCTCTCAAGCATTGAGATCGCCCTCGTCAGCCCGCGCCGCAAAGCTAGGACTTTGCTATGGCGTGTTGGCGCGCGTCCAAAATTGACCATCTCTTCTGCTCGTTGAAAATTGACCAGGGAAGGAAGCCGAGGGCGGGAGCCCTCGGCGTGCTCTGAGTGTAGCTCTTGACCTGATCAGAGCGATTCGTCGACGACCGCCTTGCCGGCACGTTCCTTCGACTGCTCACGCGACTTGATGCGTGCCTTGGCTTGACCGCGGCTCTGCCTGAAGCAGTACTATTCGTTGCCGGTTTCGACGATGTGGCCGTGGTGCGTGAGGCGATCGAGCAGCGCAATCGTGAGCTTGGCATCGATGAAGGCGTTGGCCCATTCGGCGAACCGGCGGCTTGCGAGAACGGCAGATCGCGGATTCCGATCCAAGTCGGTACGGCATTCCGGTTCAAGCCGGCACGGGGTTCTGATTCAAGTCGGTACGGTTATCCACAGGGCATGACGGTGGGGACACTGACCCCTCGCAGAGAGCGAGGGGTTGATGAGCTACCGGAGAATGCCGATGAGGAAGTTAATGAATTTGGCGCGGCTGCGGTTTGCCGAGCAGCGCTCGTATTCCGAGATCGCAGCAAGCCTTGGCATGGCGCGATCGACGGTGCAGTCGGCGGTCGAGCGCTTTGTGCAGGCAGGGTTCAGATCGCGCACTTTATGCGCCAGAATTCCGTGCGCCAGAAGTCGGCGTGCCGTGAGCGCCAAGACCTCCGTGTCTGGCAATATGCCCTGACGCGTTCCGAGGTAGCAATGGCATTGCATCCAAATTTTCCGAAATCCCCCTACTGCGTTCTGGATCCAGCGCATCGCTGGTTCCCGGCCGCCGAGGACATGCGCACGACCGCGTATGAGAAGTTGTTGCCGCCCCTTGTGGCCAAGATTCGCGAGGAGGTCAGCGCGTGGCGTGAAGGACGTTATCAAGGCGCCTCCGCGACATCCAAGGCTTTGCTGCAATGGTGGTTCCATACCGCGCATTTGATCGAGCAATCCGAAGGCAGCCTGATGCCTTTCGAGTATTACTTCGCCCAGCGTGAAGCGGTCGAGACCGTCATTTGGCTACACGATGTTCGACAGGTGCGAGACAAGTTCGACCTGATGCGCTTCGATGCGTCGGGCGCCGTATCGGCCGGCATGTTCGATGAAAATTGGCCCCGCTACGTCACCAAGATGGCGACCGGCTCTGGCAAGACCAAAGTGCTTTCTCTGCTGATGGCGTGGAGCTACTTCCACAAGCGCTATGAATCCGAATCGACACTGTCGCGCAACTTTTTGCTGATCGCGCCCAACATCATCGTGCTCGATCGCCTGCGCGCCGATTTCGACGGACTCCGGATCTTCTTCAATGATCCCGTGCTTCCGGACAACGGCTTTGATGGTCAGAACTGGCGCGATGATTTTCAGGTCACGTTGCACATCCAGGATGACGTGCGCGTCGTACGCCCGACAGGAAATCTGTTTCTGACCAATATTCATCGTGTCTATCTTGGCGATGTGGTCGAACCGTCATTGGAAGATGACGACCTGAGTGACTACTTCCTCAGCCCCTTCGGCTCCAAGCCGACCGGAAAGACCAACGACAGCAAGACCGATCTCGGAGAGATCGTCCGCGAGATCGACGAGTTGGCGGTGTTCAACGACGAAGCCCACCATGTCCACGACCCGCGCATGGCCTGGTTCAAGAGCATCCAGGACATCCACCACCGCATGCTGCAGAAAGATTCCAGGCTGTCGTTGCAGATCGATGTCACCGCTACGCCCAAGCACAACAATGGGGCGATCTTCGTCCAAACCGTTTCCGACTATCCGTTGGTCGAGGCGATCCATCAAAGTGTCGTCAAGCATCCGACATTGCCGGATGCAGCGAGCTGCGCGCGCCTACGCGAACAACAAAGCGCCATCTTCACCGAACGCTTCGCCGATTTTTTGGATCTTGGCGTCGAGGAGTGGCGCAAGAGCCACGCCGAGCATCAAGCCTTCGGCAAGAAAGCAGTGCTATTCGTGATGGTGGATGACACACGCAATTGCGACGAAGTGGGTAGCTATCTCGAAAAGACCTGCCCCGAATTGCAGGGCGGGGTGTTGGTCATCCATACCAAGGCAAACGGCGAAATCTCGGAAGCTGCCTCCGGAAAGAGCAAAGAGGATCTGGAGCTGCTGCGCAAGGCTGCCAATCAGATTGATCGCATAGACAGCCCTTACAAGGCCATCGTCTCGGTGCTGATGCTCAAGGAAGGCTGGGACGTCCGCAATGTCACCACCATCGTCGGTCTGCGCGCCTACGCAGCCAAGAGCAATATCCTGCCGGAGCAAACGCTCGGCCGCGGTTTGCGCCGCATGTATTTCGGCTCGGATACCTCGGAGACGGTGTCGGTGATGGGCACGCCGGCGTTCATGGAATTTGTCGAGTCGATCAAGACCGAAGGCATCGAGTTCGAGCGCGTTCCGATGGGTTCTGGCACCGGGCGCAAGGATTAGTTGGTGGTCGAAGTTGATGTAGGCAACGTCGACAAAGATCTAGACGCGCTGGACATCGAGCTGCCCAAACTCTCGCGGCGTTTCAATCGTGAATACAAGGACCTGTCCAGCCTCTCGCCTTCCACATTCAAGAATCCCAAGCTGCCGATCAAACCATTCACGCCTGAGCAGACGCGAGAGATTGTGTTCAAGACCATGCTCGACGACGAAATTCATCACACGATTGAACTGTCCAGCGTTGGACCCGCTGACTATCGATCGGTGATCGCTTTTTTCTCGCGACAGTTGTTGAAGGAACTGCGTCTGGTCGGCGGATACGATTTGCTATATCCAAAGGTGAGAGAGTTCATCGTCGGGCATTTGTTTGAGGTATCCCCGGCTGATCTGGAAGACCCTGTGCTGCTGCGCAACCTTTCAGAATCCGCTGCCGGCAAAATCATCTTCGATACGTTCAAATCCGAGATCAACGCACTGACCATTCAGGACTCCGGCAGCTCATGTATCGAAGACCGGATTCGCCTGCGCGAAACACGTCCATTCCGCACCGAGAACCGCGATTTCTACTCCGCGAAAAAGTCGATCTTCAGCAAAATTGTCGGAGAAGCCCACGCCGGTGGCTTCGAGATGAGATTTGCCCGCTTCCTCGACCAAGCAGCCGACGTGCAAGCCTTCGCGAAGAACTATCTCGCCGTGGGCTTCAAGATCGACTACGTACGCGCCGACGGCGACCTGTCCAACTACATTCCCGACTTTCTGGTGAAAACGCTGGATGGCACGGTCTGGATCATCGAAACCAAGGGCCGGGCCGAACTCGACCTGCCGCAGAAGATGGCGCGGCTGCGCCAGTGGTGTGCGGACGCAACCTCAGCCTCGCAGACCGAACAGGTGCGCTACCGTTTCGTCTATGTGGACCAGATCGGCTACGAGCGCAATCCACCGACATCGTTTGCGGCGCTGGTCGCGGGCTTCACCGAGTATCAGTGATGAGCACCGCTGAACAAATTGCCCGGTGGCTCTCGGAACCAGAAGGGGAGCGACTCGAGTTCAAGTCTGCGCGAACCAGCTATCCATTTGAAAAGCTGGTCGACTACTGCGTCGCGCTTGCGAACGAAGGGGGTGGCGTCGTGCTTCTTGGTGCGACGGATGAACGGCCCAGGCAAGTGGTAGGTACAGCTGCTTTTGCGGAACCTGGCCGCACCGAGGCCGGGCTTTATCAGCGCCTTCGCCATCGCATCCCGATAGAAGAAGCGACCTATCAGGACAAGCGATTGTTGATCGTGCACGTGCCTTCGCGGCTTCCGGGAACGGCCTGGGAACACGACGGTCGTTACTTGCGGCGTGCCGGAGATGATCTGGTCGCAATCCCTGCGAGTGAACTGCACTTGATGTTTGCGGAGGCCGGCCCGGATTATTCGGCGCAAGTGTCCAACGCGACGATAGTCGACCTTGCGCCGGAAGCAATGCAGATTTTTCGCGAGCGATGGGCCCGCAAGACGTCAAATCCGCGCATCCTGGACTGGAGCAACGACGAACTGCTCGTCAACGCCGAATTGCAGACGGATGGAAAACTCGCCGTGGCTGCGCTGGTGCTATTCGGGACGAGAAAAGGACTTGGGCAGCATCTAGCCCAAGCCGAAATCGTATTCGAGTACCGATCTTCAGAGGCAGCCGGTCCTGCGCAAGATCGCGTGGAGCTTCGGGAAGGATTTCTCCTGAGCCACGATCGCCTTTGGGAACGCATCAATCTCCGCAACGACCGTCAGAGCTACCAGGACGGATTGTTTCGCTACGACATTGCGACGTTCGACGAGGTGGCTGTTCGCGAAGCTTTGCTGAACGCCGTCGCTCACCGGGACTATCGGCTTGGTGGCTCAGTTTTCGTGCGCCAATACGCGCGTCGGTTGGAGGTCGTGAGTCCGGGTGGATTTCCGGCGGGCATCACAGCTGACAACATCCTTGACCAGCAAAATCCACGCAACCGCCGACTCTCGGAGGCACTCGCGCGTTGCGGCTTGATCGAGCGGTCTGGTCAGGGGCTGAATCTGATGGTCGAGAGTGCGGTCAGGCAGAGCAAGGCGTTGCCGGATTTTTCAGGCTCATCCCATCACGAAGTCCGCCTCACTTTGTCGGGCGTCGTGCAAGACCCTGCCTTTGTCCGATTCCTCGAGCGCGTCGGCGAGGATCGTTTGCGCAGTTTTTCGACGCATGATTTTCTGACGCTTGATTCGCTGAGAAGACATGCCCCGCTCGCACCGTTGCTGTCCGCTCGGCTTCCCGCGTTGGTCGAAGCAGGGGTGATCGAACAGTACGGCCGCGGTCGCGGTGTGCGCTATCTCCTGTCCCGCGGATTGTTTGCCGCGATCGGCCGGCGCGGTTCGTACACGCGTGAGCGCGGGCTGGATCATGAAACCAACAAGGAATTGCTGCTGAAGCACATCCGCGAGAACGACGCGGACGGCAGCCCGCTTGCAGATCTGAAACAGGTGCTGCCCGCGTTGTCGGTTTCCCAAGTTCAAGGGCTGCTTCATGAGTTGCGCGATGAGGGACGTATTCGTGTCGAGGGCGTGCGCCGCTGGGCGCGGTGGCACTTGCCCAGCGATAAAGCCCAAGCCCGCAGTCCAGCTTCTTAGAACTTCTTTAGGCCGAACTTTAGTCGTTTACAATCAATATGTTATATAACATCCAAAACATTTCATTGCGTCTTTGCTTACTCGAACTTTCCGCTTAGAGCCCGCGACCCATGTCCAAACCCGCCTACGACTTGTCCGACGCCGAAAAGCGCGACTTGATCCAGTTGATCCAGGCCGGCAAGCCGTTGCCGGACAAGTATCGATTCGTACTGTTCGAAGACAAGCGCGAAGTTGAGCTGGTCTGGAATGGCAAGAGCGCCGATGTGTGCACGACCGTGTTGCCGTTCCAGACGCTGGAGCACATCGACGAGCCGCGTACCGAGACGAAGGCGCAGGAAGACCTGTTCGACACGCGCGGCCGGCAACTCAAGGGCTGGACCAACAAGTTGATCTGGGGCGACAACAAACTGATCCTGTCCTCTCTCAAGTCAGGCGCGCTACGCAAGCAGATCGAGGAGGCCGGTGGTCTGAAGCTGATCTATATCGACCCACCTTTCGACGTGGGCGCCGACTTCTCGATGGACATCGAAATCGGCGGCGAGACCTTCCACAAGGAACCCAACCTCCTCGAACAAATCGCCTACCGCGACACCTGGGGACGGGGAGCGGATTCGTTTATTTCTATGATTTATGAGCGACTGATCCTGATGCGTGATTTGCTGTCCGATGAAGGGAGCATCTACGTGCACTGTGATTGGCGGGTGAATGCTTGGATGCGAGGTGCACTCAATGAGGTTTTTGGGAACGCAAATTTCGTGAATCAAATTTGTTGGAGGCGAACGACTGCTCACGGCGACGCAAAGCAGGGGGCAAAGCATTTCGACATCGTAGACGACACAGTCCTTTTCTTCGCGAAAGACGACAATCGCAAGACGTGGAACACGCAGTACGTCGCCTTCTCAGATGAGCAGATCGAATCCCAATACAACAAGTTTGAAGATGGAAGGCGATACCGATTGGTGACGCCAACAGCTGCCAAACCTGGCGGCGACACGCTCTATGAATGGAAGGGTGTGACGCCGCCGAAGGGACGTTTCTGGGCATATTCAAGAGCAAAGATGGAAGATTTCGATAAGAACGGTCGCTTGTACCACTCAAGCAGTGGTCAACCCTATATCAAGTATTTCCTAGATGAACGGCCCGGAGTTGCGGCTTCGACGGTTTGGCATGACATGTTGTTGGCACCGACGGCGAAAGAGCGTGTTGACTATCCAACTCAGAAGCCAGAAGCCCTGCTCGAGCGCATCATCAAAGCGAGCAGCAACGAGGGCGACCTCGTCGCTGATTTCTTCTGCGGCTCTGGTACCACCGCAGCGGTGGCCGAAAAGCTCGGGCGCAAGTGGATCGCTACCGATCTGGGCAAGTTCGGCATTCACACCACGCGCAAGCGGCTGATCGGCGTGCAGCGCGAGTTGAAGGCTGCCGAGAAAAATTTCCGTGCTTTCGAGGTGCTCAATCTCGGGCGCTACGAGCGCCAGGCCTACCTCAATGTCGGCGGCCGCTTGAACGCCAGTCAGCGCGAGCAGGCGTTGGCGCAGAAGGAGCGCGAGTTTCGGGAACTCATACTGCGCGCCTACAAGGCCGAAGCCTTCAACAACGACGGTTTCTTCCACGGTAAGAGCGGCGGCCGCCTCGTCGTGATCGGTCCGATCAATTTGCCCGTGGGCCGACTGTTCGTCGAAGAGGTGATCACCGAATGCCGCAAGCGCGGCGCTACCCGCGTTGACATGCTCGCCTTCGAGTTCGAGATGGGTCTGTTTCCAGCCGTGCTCGAAGAGGCCAAATCCAAAGGCATCGACCTCACCCCGAAATACATCCCAGCCGAAGTCTTCGACCGACGCGCCGTGGACAAAGGGCAAGTCATTTTCCACGACATCAGCTTCGTCGAAGCCACGCCACGCTATGCCAAAGGAAAATCAGCGCGCGACAAATTGACAGTGCAGATCGAACTGACCGATTTTTCGGTGTTTCACAGCCAGGGAATGAGCGAAGCGCTGATCGCTGCACTCAAGGACGGCAAGAGCGACGTCATCTGCGAGCACGGACAACTGATCAAGATCAGCAAGAACAAGGACGGCGCAATCAAGCGCAGCGTGCTTACCCAAAACTGGACCGACTGGGTCGACTATTGGGCCGTGGACTTCGACTACATGAGCCGCAGAGAAATCATCAGAGTGCCCGTGGGTGCCGGCATCGGCGGCGTGCTACCGGGCTTCGAGCACGGTCAGACAGAATTGCCGCTGGACTTCGAAGATCGTTGGACCGGCGGCTACATCTTCGAAAACGAATGGCAGAGCTTCCGCACCCGCAAGAACCGCGACCTCGACCTCAAGTCCGCGGAGCACACCTACGATCGCCCTGGTCGCTACACCGTGGCAGTGAAAGTGATCGACATTTTCGGCAATGACACGATGACATTGGTGCCGGTCAACGTGGGCTGATGGCGCCCGCGCCGCGTAACAGTGAGGCCAGCATGCCGATCCCGCTGCGCAGGGCGGCCCAATTCAAGCATTAGCGGCTTAGGGAGACATTTGTGACGATCATGTACTGCCAATCTTGCCACTCTGTGGCCGAGTGCAAAGTCGAGAGCCCGCAGCCAACGACGCGGACAATTTACTTTGAAGATCCCTACATGAACTCCTACGTCAGAGTGAGAACGTGCTCAAAGTGCGGTGGTTCATTTCAGACGTATGAGGTCGGAGAGGCTTCATTCAAAGCGATGCGAAAATGCGTTGAGATGAGCGCGGCCTTAGGCGAGTTCATAGATCAAACGTGGGCGTCTTCGAGGGCGGAGTTCAAGGCTGGCCGAGCTTCGCTCGCCGAGAAAGAGGGCGCTACGGAACACAAGTTTGAAGATGACATGCGGAAGGAGCAGTCGTACCTTGGTGGAAATGTTGTATCGATCTTCCGGAATCGCGAAGCAAAGGACGAATAGCACCGCGGTCGCCGCAAACGATTCGATGCAGGTGACCTAACTCTCGCAATTTCGTGGAGTGGGCGTATGTCGAGTAGAGAATATTGGCGCAGTAGCTTCACGCTAGGCGTCGTGCCGTCTTCGTTTGCGCAGCATGTGAGAGTCCTGGGGTCCTTCCCCTGGGGAGTTAGGGCTGTCTGAAGCTCATGCTGAACCGGCACGTGATGAACACCAACAGGCAAGTGGATGATGCGCTTGCGATGCAACTGATCTCGATCCGCTTTCCGCGCTCGTTGATCGATGACTTAAAATTTATCGCTCAGCGCGAAAGTCTGGGCGGGTACCAGCCGCTGATCCGTCGCGTGATGATGCGCTTCGCGGCGAGTGAGTTTCGAGCGATTGCACGCGAAAAGCCGGATGGCATGCGTCCGCTGGATGGTCGCGACGACCAAGAAGTGTGCGCCGCGCGATGACGAATGGATCAACTCACGAATCCAAACAACGCGCGCACATGCGCAGCGCCGGCTTCGGCGAGTGCGGTGAGGCTGTAGCCGCCTTCAAGGGTCGAAACCACACGACCACCGGCATGACGGTGCGCGATCGCGACGATTTCACTCGTTAGCCATGCGTAGTCGGCGGTCTCGACATTGAGCCCGCCGAGCGGATCAAGGCGATGTCCGTCGAAGCCGGCGGAGACCAAGATCAACTGTGGTTGGAAGCGATCGACTGCTGGTAGCAACTGGTCATGCCATACCGCACGGAATTCGCGTGAACCGCTGCCGGCCGGCAGATGCCCGTTGAAGACGTTGCCGACGCCGCTCTCGGTCTGCGAACCGCTGCCCGGATACAACGGCCACTGGTGCGAGGACGCGAACAATACGCGCGGCTCACGCTCGAAGCAGTCCTGAGTGCCATTGCCGTGGTGCACGTCGAAATCGAGCACGGCGACGCGTTCCAGTCCGCGATCGAGTGCTTGGCGTGCTGCCAATGCGACGTTGTTGAACACGCAGAAGCCCATTGCGCGTTCTGGGGTAGCGTGGTGTCCGGGCGGCCGCACGGCGCAGAAGGCACGCCGCGCACGACCGTCGAGCACCGCGTCGACACCAGCCACAACCGCGCCGGCGGCACGCAACGCCGCTTCGAGCGAGTCCGCAGCAGGATGCATCAGTGTGTCGGCATCGAGCCGCAGCGACTGCACGTGCGGTGCATGCGCGAAGATTTGCGCGTATTCGATGCCGGCGTGAACACGGTCGATCAGGCTACGCGCCACCTGCGGTGCTTCGACGCGCGGAATTCCGGCGAATTCGGGCGCAGCGAGCGCGGTCAGCACTGCACGCAGCCGATCCGGTGATTCCGGATGTCCCGGACCCGGGAAATGCAGCAGGCAGGCCGGATGCGTGAGGATCATCGCCACCGTGTCCGGTCGGGTTCAGCCGCGCTTGCGGCGCTCATGTTTCCACAACACTTCACCGTGTCCTGCGGAACGCGCGAGTACACGCGCGATCACGAACAGCAGGTCGGAGACACGATTGAGGTAGCGGATGGCTTCCGGGCGAACAGCATCGTGATGCGACAGCGTGACCGTCTCGCGTTCGGCACGGCGCGCAATCGTTCGTGCCAGATGGCATTGCGCCGCCGCCATGCCGCCACCCGGCAGGATGAACTCCTTGAGCGCCGGCAGATCAACGTTGAGTTGGTCGAGCCGAGCTTCGAGGCGGGTGATGTCGGCTTCGTGCACCAGTTCGCTCCCCGGGATGCAAAGTTCGCCACCGAGATCGAACAACTCGTGCTGAATCTCGGTCAGCATGTCCTCGATTACCGGTGGTAGACCGCAGGCAAGCACTACGCCGATCGCGCTGTTCAACTCATCGACGGTGCCATAGGCGGTCACCCGCGCGCTGTCCTTGGACACCCGCGTGCCATCGCCGAGACCGGTCGATCCATCATCGCCGGTGCGGGTGTAAATCTTGCTGAGGCGGTTGCCCATCGCTTACGCAGCCGCAACCTGCAACGAACGGCGCGTCAGCAGTGCATGCGCGCCGAACAACACCGCCGAATAGACCATCACACCGGCGATCTGATTGCGGAAGAATGGAATCGCCGCGACATAGCATTCGACCAAGCCGTTGAAGGTCGGCGCGTACATGCCCGAACCGATCCAGACCGCAAAGTTGGTGACGATGAAGAAAAACAATGCGGCACCAAGGCCGAAACCAATCACACGCAGCGTAGAAATACGACCCGACAGGCGCGTACCCGCCAGTGCGATCACGGCCATGCAGGCGTAGACCAGCCACATGCCGGAATGGAAACCGATCACGGCATCGGAGATCAGCATCGCCACCAGCGGTACCAGCACCGCGACATAACGACTGGCGAATACCGCACCGGCAAACAGTGCCATCGCCTCGATCGGAGAAAAATTCGGAGGACGCCCGGGCATCATGCGCGTCGCTGCGGCGACGATGATCAGGGCAACTAGCAGCACGAGGCGCGCGGCGTCGGAACGGAACAACTGCAACATGGACGACTCCGGAACTTCTGGGGCGGTCATTCTAAACGACTGACGGGACGAGGGGGCGGCTCGCTATCATCGGCGGATGAATGATCGGACCGAGCAAGACGTCGATGTCGTCATCGTTGGCGGTGGCCTTGTTGGCATGAGTCTGGCGCTGGCACTCGAACGTGTGGACGGTCTGCGCGTGCTCGCGATCGAGGCGCAACCGCCGCCGACACCACACGCCCCGCGTTGGGACGAGCGCCATTTTGCGCTCGGTCGCGCCTCGACGATGGCCTTGGATGCACTCGGCGTCGCGCATGGCGCGGCTGGCCAGTATCCAATCCGGCGCATTCACGTCAGTCGTCGCGGTGCGTTTGGTCGCACACTGCTTGATGCGGCGGCGCAGGGATTGCCCGCGTTCGGACAGATCGTGCCGGCACGGCAATTGGCGCAGGCGTTGGAATCGGCGATGGCCGGGTGCACGCGCATGCAGCGCCGGCGTCCAGCGCGCTTGCAGCGATTTGTCGCGCACCACGATCACATTGATCTCAACGTCGCCGGTGACGCTGGCACGCAGCAGATTCGCGCGCGCTTGCTGGTCGCCGCCGATGGCACCGACTCGGCGATCCGAACCACGCTTGGCATTCCGCTGCAGCAACACGACTATGGCCAGACCGCGATTGTCACCGCGGTCGAGGTCGAACGTGATCTCGATGGTTGCGCCTATGAACGGTTTACCGACAGCGGCCCGATGGCGTTGCTGCCGCTCGACCGCCGCCGCGCTGGTCTGGTGATGGCATTGACTACCGAACAGGCCGCGAGCGTGTTGACGATGGCAGACGAGGAATTTTTGGCATTCGCCGAACAACGTTTTGGTACGCGGCTCGGGCGCTGGCGCAAGGTCGGGCAACGCCAGCTTTGGCCGCTGCATTTGAAGTTCGCCGAGCGCGTGACTGATGCGCGCATTGTCGTCATCGGCAATGCCGCACAAACGATCCATCCGATCGGCGCGCAAGGCTTCAACCTCGGTCTGCGCGATGCATTGGCGCTCGCCGATGTCGTCGCTGCACATCGTGCTGATGCCGGGTCCGTCGCAGCCTTGGCCGAATACGCCGAACGCCGGCGCGAGGACCGTGAGCGCACCACGCGTTTCTCGGATGCCTTGGTGCGCTTCATGGCGAGTGATCTGCCGATTGGGCCACTGCGCAGTCTGGCGCTGTTGTCCGCCGAACATGTGCCGCTGCTGCGCCATGCGCTGGTTCATGCATCGATGGGGTTCCGTTGATGGGGCGCGGTCGATGAGTGCGCGTGGCCTGCTTGATGTGGTCGTCGTCGGTGGTGGTGCTGCGGGTGCCGCAGCCGCTGCGGCGTTGGCGCAGTCCGGCTTCGACGTCGCCTTGGTCGAGCCATCACTGCCGACCGCTGCCGCAACGGATGCACCGCTCGATGCGCGCGTGATCGCTCTGTCACCGGCTTCGGTGCGTTTCATTGACCGCATCAGCGCCTGGCCCTTGGCCGCAGGCCGCGCCTTCGCCTATCGCGACATGGAGGTGCGTTCGGGCGAAGAAATCTTGCATTTCGGTCGTGATCTGGTGGCAGAACCCGCACTCGGTTGGATCGTTGAGCTACGTGCCTTGCAGGCAGCGGTATTCGCGGCTGCGCGTTCGCGAGTCGTGGCCGTGCACGCCGCCCGTGTCGTCCGCTGCGAACGAAGTGAAAAAGAGGCGCGCATCGAACTCGACGATGGCACACGCTTGCGTGCGCGCTTGGTGGTTGCGGCCGAGGGTGGGCGTTCGTTATTGCGCGAGGCATCCGGCATCGCCGTTGATACGCACGACTACCGGTGTCGCGCCATCGTCGCGCACCTCGGCACCGAGCAGCCGAATCCCGGCATGGCCTTTCAGCGCTTTCTACGCGGCGGTCCGTTGGCCCTGTTGCCAATCGATGGCGGCCGTTCCAGCCTGGTCTGGACGCGCCCCGAAGCCGAGGTCGATGCCTTGCTGGCGCTGGACGATGCCGCTTTTTGCGAGGCGCTCAGCGCCGCCAGCGAACGTCGTTTCGGCGCCGTTGTCGCGAGTACGCCGCGGCTCGCATTCCCGTTGCGGCTGCAACTCGCGCAACGTTACTTCGACGAGCGGCTGGTGTTGCTTGGCGACACCGCCCACGTCGTGCATCCGCTGGCTGGTCTCGGACTCAATCTCGGTTTGATCGACGCGGCCGCGTTGGTCGATGTGTTGTCGGATGCCCGCGTGCGCGTGCGCGACATCGGCGCTGCGGCGACCTTGTCGCGCTACGACAGTTGGCGCCGCTCCGACACCCATGCCGCCGCCCGCGCCATCGACCTGATCGAACGCGGCTTCAGCGGTCAGCTTGGCCGCGTCGGTTCCCTGCTCACGCGCGGCCTCGGTTTGGTCGATGCGGTCACGCCTGCCAAGCGCTTCTTCGCATCCGCCGCGTGCGGTGACCTCGGGCGCGTCCCGACGCTGGCGCGGCGATAGGCGATCGATCGGCCGCAACGCAGTTCAGGCGCGTTTGAGCACTCGGATCAACAGCAACAACACCGTGGCACCAATCGTGGCGTGCAGGATCGCCGCGACGATCCCGGTCCCGAGCGAAATGCCGAGGGTGGGGAAGATCCAGCCGGCGATGAATGCGCCGACGACACCGATCACGATGTTGCCGATCAGTCCGTAACCGAAGCCCTTGACGAGCAAGCCGGCCAACCAGCCAGCGACGCCACCAATCACCAGAAATACCAATAAAGATTCAACGTTCATCATGCAGCCTCTATGTTCAAGCCCAAGAAATAACCGACGGCTAGGGTCTGCCGTGACGCCGCCGGATTGTGAAATGCGATTGCTGCAGCGTCAATTGAACATCTTGAAGAACCGATGTCGGCGCATAAAAAAAACGGCCCGCGCGAGGCGGGCCGTTCCAGTCTTGCAAGTAGGTCGCGATCAGTCTTCGAAACCGTCGCGGAAGAGCAGCTCCGGATCGTTCGGGAATGCATCGCAGACATCACCGACGCCGTCATTGTCGCTATCGGCTTGGTCCGAATTGATGGTTACCGGGCAGTTGTCGCCGGTATTCAGAACGCCGTCGCCGTCGATGTCGGTGTCACAGACATCGCCAACGCCATCGCCGTCCATGTCGGCCTGATCATCATTGGCCACCGATGGGCAGTTGTCGAGCATGCCGCAGACTTGGTCACTGTCGCCGTTGAGCACAGGATTGGCGAGGCAGTTGAAGTCCAGATAGGTGACCATGCCATCGTGGTCGGAGGCACGAATCGGCGACACCGGGCCGGCGGGCGGTGGCAGTTGGCGGTTGGTCTGGTCTGATGCGGCGTTGTTCGAAATGCCGTAGTCGGTGCTCAGATAGTAGCCCTGTGCCGTCCGTGCCAGCAGAATGTGGTCGATGACCTGCACCGAGGCCACGTCGCGGCTGTCCGAACCCTGCACCACACCGAAGTTCTGGGTGAATTTGTAGGTCATGCGTTCGCTTTCGGGCACGGCGAGGCCAGAGTTGAACAGTGGCGGATTGACGATGTTGGCACCGAGGTTGCAGGTTTCCGTGCCTTGGCTATCGCTGAGTACGGCGTTGCACTCGTTTGCAGCGTCGTTGTAGGTGCCAGCGATCAGACCGACGACATCGGCGTGGCCGTCGCTGTACTCGAAGGCATTGTAGTCGCCGACCAGGATCAGCGGAACACCTGCGGTACCCAAGCCATCGAACGGACCCGCGCTGGTCTGGAATTGCTGCGCCAGAGTGGCGACGTCCTTGGCTTGCTGGAAGCGCTTGGAGCGGTCGCGCTCGGCAGCCGCTCCGGTTTCATCCACGTTTCCGATTGCCTTGGTGTGGTTGTTGATCACCGCGAACGGATATGGACCGTTCGTGCCGTTGAACGTGGCACGCAGCAGCAGCGGCGGACGATCATGCAGGTTTTCGCACGGATAAGGGTCAGTCGTTGGTGGGTTACAGGTGACCAACGGGTCGTACCAGTTCTTGGTTTGGTAGAACTGCTCCACGCTGGCGCCGGACACGCGATCGGTGCGAATCATGAAGCCGACGTCGATGCCGCCCGGATCGTTGCCTTCGACGAGGAACGACTGATACGGCGGGCCGCCATCGGCCGCGATTTGCGCGGCCAAAGCCTGAAGTGTCGTGAGTTCATCCACTTCCTGCAGGCCGAGCACATCCGGAGCCTTCAACACGTTCAGCACGTAAGAAGACACCTTGCGCAGTTTTTCGCTGTAGGTGAAGGCACCAGTGCCGGCGATCGGCGTGTCGCGTTCGCAATCGCTGTCTCCGTCACCGGTATTCGCGTTGTCGCCGTCGTCGTCGCCCGGTGGATCGTCAGTGTCGCTTGGCAGCGGCGAATTCGGGTCATCGCACAAGTGCTGGGTGTTGAACGAACCCACCGTCAGTTCGCTGCCGCCGGCCGGATCCATCACCGCTTCAGGAACGGGCTGGGTCTGAATCGGGGTGTATTCGGTTGGATAGAACTCGTAGTCAGTGAACGAGAACCCGATGACGCCAACTGCACTGAAGGTGCTGCCTGCGGTCAATTCGGTATTGGTGGCGAGTCCGGCTTCGTCGTAGTCAAGTTCGATGACTTCCGGATTGCCATCCCACGAGCCGGCGGCGGCATTGCCTGCTTCGGGTGTCAGTCCGAACAACAGGCCCGCTTCGCGACGCGAGCGTGCACCCCAAGGCGTGGCGTACGCTTCACCATAAAAATCACTGGCACGGCGCTGATTGGATGCGGAGATGATTGCCGTCGGCATCGATACCCGCATGCCTTCGAAGCACTCAAAATTGGTGCTGGCGTTGTTGCCCGTCCCGGGGCCGGTGCCTAGGCAACTCAGGTTCGTGGGATCGCGAGAAGGAAGGCCACTGGTCGAACTGAACTCGACCGCCGTCGGCAGCGTAGCGGTACCGGTTACGGTGACGCTGCCGCCGGCGAGGTTGGTTGCGATTTGGGTCTGCGAGAATCGTTCCTGAGCCTGACCCACAACGGTCACGACGTCGCCCACAACCACGGCCGGGGCGCTGCCGGTATAGACCAGAACGCCTTCAGAGGTGAGCGGGTTCGCGTCAGCATCGACATCGGACGATTGCATGAAGAAGCCGTTCTGGTCGGCCGGCGAGCCGTCCACCGCGGCGATCTTCGTCACCGCGGTCACGATGGCACCGACCACCCTGACCGGAGCGCCGCCGACGATGGTGGCATCGTTCGGGTTCGGGTCCGCCACGATTGGCGAGAATGCGCCGGCACCTTGGATCTCGTGGATTCGATAGGTGACGAGGTCGTCATCGATGATCGTGCCCAAGCCTTGGCCATCAGCGATGGTCGCGCCAACGGCGTTGGTCAGGTTCAGGAAGAAACTTTCGTCCTGTTCGACGGCGGTTTCGCCGGTCACATCAACGGTGATCGTGCGCGTCAGATTCAACGCATCGAAGCTGAGTGAGCCGGATGCTGTGGTGAAATCGGTGCCGGCCGTCGCGGAGCCGTTTGCGGTCGCATAATCGACCGTGACCGAGCCACTCGATGGCGCGGCATTCATGCTCACGGTGAACACGAAGGCGGTTGTTCCGCCATTACCTTCGGCGAGTGAAACGTCGTTGATGCTCAGCGTGGGCTGGTCATCGTTCTGGATCGTGCCGACTGCCGCCGGGTTGCTCGGGAAGGTGGTGTTCTGGCCCGAAGTCGCCGAGATATTGACGTTGAAGATTTCGTCGGACTCGATCGCGGTGTCGCCGTTGATGGTGACGACGAAGGTCACCGATTCCTGCCCTTCCGGAATCGACAGTGCTTCGGTCTTAGCCACGTAGTCACTGCCAGCGGCGGCGTGGTTCGGACCGGCGCCCACATCGGCGGTGGTCAGCGTCAGCGCGACTGCGCCATAGCCGGTCGGTGCCGTTTGATTCAGTTGCGCGACGAAGGTCATTGTGTTGCTGACGTTGCCTTCGTTCTGCGATACCGGTGCGATGCTCAGCGTCAGGTTCGCGTCGTCGTTGCTGATGGTGCCGACAGCGCTGGCCGGACTGCCGACGATGTAGGCAGCGTCGGTATTGAGCGTGACGGTCACCGTCTCATCGAATTCGACCGCAAAATCGCAGTTGACGATGGCGTTGA
>Ga0073902_10000433_pt1 | contig 25406 bp, 20 predicted proteins | sample KloWWTmeKNB19Kit_FD_66667 | JGI IMG/M metagenome (GOLD analysis project Ga0073902, IMG submission 66667) | Active sludge microbial communities from Klosterneuburg, Austria, studying microevolution and ecology of nitrifiers - Klosterneuburg... | ecosystem: Engineered > WWTP > Aerobic digester >...
GCAGCGCGAACGGCGCGGGTCTGGGCGCTGCTCTGTTTCTCAGCGATGCCGGATTTGCCCGGGCCGAGGCGCTCGCCCACCGCGCCGAGCACATCAATCTCGATGCCAGCCAGAACTTCATGACGCGGTTCTGCGCATCGCTCGCCTTTGGCTAGGCCACTCATCAATACAGATCTCCGGAGTTGATGCCCCGGCTTCGCCGGGGCATCAATTCCGAATATCGCCACAGCGCAGCCTGCCTCGCATCCAGCTACAATACGAACATTCGTTCTACATGTCGATCCCAGAACACCTCGATCCCATCGTCCGCACCCTGCCCACAACGCCGGGCTGCTATCTGTACTACAACGCCCAGGGCGATGTGATCTATGTCGGCAAGGCCGTCAACCTGCGCAACCGGGTGCGCTCCTACTTCAATCCCGCCAGTTGGATTCAGTACCCCAAGACCGGCCGGCTGGTTCGCGACATCGCTCGGATTGAGTTTGTTGTGCGCGGCAGCGAGCTCGAAGCGCTTATCCAGGAAGCCGAGCTCATCAAGCGCTACAAGCCGCGCTACAACATCCGGCTTAAGGACGACAAGCGCTACCCGTATCTCAAAGTCACCTGGCAGGAGGCCTTTCCAACGGTGGTCGTGACCCGCCGGATGGACAAGGACGGCGCGCGCTACTATGGGCCGTTCACAAATGCCGACGCGGTCTACCGCACCCGCGACACGTTGCGGCGGATGTTTCCCTTTCTGAATTGCGATCGGGAGATCACCGGGCTCGACAAACGGGCCTGCATCTATCACGACATCAAGTTGTGCAGCGGTCCGTGCATCGGCGCGATCAGCCGGGCCGAATATCGGGCCACCCTTCAGCGCCTGTGCGATTTTCTGGACGGGCGCTCGGATGGCGTCATCATTGATCTTGAGGACCGGATGAACAGAGCCGCGACCGCGCTGCAGTTTGAGCGCGCCGCCGGATACCGCGATCAGCTCAAGGCAGTCCGGCATGTCACCGAAAAGCAGCGCATCGTCAACGGCAGCATGAAGGACCAGGATGTCATCGCCTTTGCCCGCGACGAGGGCGACACCTGTGTCGAGGTCCTGTTTATTCGCGGTGGAAAGCTGCTGGGCCAGGAGTATTTTGTCCTGGATGGGGCCGAGGGTGAGGATGATCCGACGATCCTCAACTCCTTCCTCACCCAGTTCTATGGCGAGGCCGCCCACGTGCCGCCCGATGTCCTGCTGCCGGCCCAGATCGAAGAAGCCAACATCATCGAGAACTGGCTCGGTCAGCGTCGCGGCAGCGCCGTTCGAGTGAGCCTGGCCCGCGATCAAAACGACCAGGACTTGCTTGATCTCGCCCGCCAGAACGCGGGCGAAACGCTGACCGCCCTCAAGGCCCAATGGGATGCTGACACGCATCGCCAGGAATCGACCCTGAAGGAACTCCAGGACGCACTCGACTTGCCCCGCCTTCCGACCCGCATTGAGTGCTTCGATATCAGCAATACCCAGGGCACGGCCATGATCGGGGCGATGGTCGTCTTTGCCCATGGCCAACCGCGCAAAGCCGACTATCGCAAGTTCAACATCAAGGACATCCAGGGCCCGAACGACTTTGAGTCCATGCGCCAGGCCCTCAGCCGGCGTTTCCAGCGCTGGAAGGACCGCGCGTCGGAAGAGAAGTCAGGCGTCGATCCGGGCAAGAAGGCCGCCAAGATAGATGCCTCGTTTAGCGTTCTGCCCGACCTGCTCGTCATCGATGGCGGCAAGGGCCAGCTCGGTGTCGCAGTCGACGTCCTTAAGGCCTACGACCTGCTCCACGTGGTTCCCGTCATTTCGCTGGCCAAGCGCGAGGAGGAAGTCTTCAAGCCCGCGACAGGCGACCCGATCCTGCTCCCCCGCCAGTCACAAGCGCTCTATCTCTTGCAGCGGGTGCGGGATGAAGCGCATCGATACGGCATCACTGGGCACCGTGCTCAGCGCAACAAGATTGGGTTGGCCTCACAGCTTGACGCCATCCCTGGCGTGGGCCCGGCCCGCCGCCGGCGCTTGCTCAAGGCCCACGGCTCGATTGATGGGCTGCGCCAGGCCACGATCGAGCAGATCGCCAAAATCGTTCCGCTGGACGTCGCGCAGGCTGTCAAGTCCGCTTTGGGCGGGTGATTGTGGAGGCAACCCAGCCCGGCTCCGCCAGGGCCAGTCGCCTCCAGTGATTAGCTTTGATACGCCCTGCCCCGCACCCGATCGACCACAATCTCGTCGATCAGTCGCCAACCCCATGCCGGCCGAACGTCCGGGCGCTTGTGGGGGGTGATCACCCACAGTTCAGGCGCGCACAACGCAAGTTGGGTCAGTGTGCCGGCCAGGCGCGAAGCCGGCAACAGGTGCAGCGCGAAACTGCACACGACAAGCGACCAGCGCCGGCCAGTCAACGCGCCGCCAGCGATCATCTCGAAGGAGATCGCCTCGGCCGGCTGCCCCGTTCGAGCCGCGTAGGCTATTCCCGTAAAGGGATCCATGCCGTCCAGCCGCTCGGCGCCCAAAGCGCGCAACGCGAGAGTGGCTTCGCCGCTACCACAGGCCAGGTCCAGAACATAAGATAGGTCCGGCATTCTCCGTTGGACGAAAACTGCGAGACAGTTTCCGATCTCCGGCTCATGCGGATTGCGATAGTCGGCGGCATGGGTGCGATAGTAGCCATCCACGCCCAGATCAACATAGCCGCTCCTGACACTCTGGGGCGGCGGCGATGGGATCAGCTTCTTTGCGCGCGCCATCAGCCCTCCGACGGCGATTCGACAGGCGAAACGAACCGGCCTGCCCGCCGGTACAGGAGCAGCGCGGGCGCCAGAATTGCTGCGGACGTTAGCATCGCCAGACGAAGGGAGAGATTCGCGATCGCCCCGACGGCAGGTCCCCCCGCGATCTGGCCAACGGCATCGACCTGGCCGTACATCGACAGCACGGTAGCCCGAGCCTGGGCATCCTCGCCTCGAATCTGACGGTTTTTCCAGGCCTGCAGGATCGGCCCGATCGCGCGTCTGGCGCTCGCCGCGAGGACATAGGCCAGGCCAATCCAGAGGAAGTCCGGCGCCAGGGCCAGACCGACCAGTCCGAGGATGATTAGCACCGTAGCGAACACCAGCGCGCGCGAGACACTTGCATCAACATCCAGCTTGACACGGCGGCGCACGAACTCGGCGATGGGCAGTTGCAGCAATGTCGCAACGATGCGCAACCCAGCGAGCCAGACGATGGGCGGAGCCACCAGAAATGAGGGCAGTGCCACTGAAAGCGCGAGCGGCGTCCATAGCCGATCAAACCCCTCGCTAAAAGCGCCGTGTACAAAACCGGCTCCGATGAGGCCGCCCAGCACGGGTTTTGCGCGAACAATGCGCACGCCGTCGCGGACGGTGCGGACCATCGCGTGCCAACTATTGCGTTCTTCGCGCGGGCGCGGCTTAAACCCGCGTTCGGGCATGATGACAGCAAGCGCCAGGCCGAGCATAATCATGCCAAGTCCGCCCAGCCACACCGGCGTGGCTGGGCCGGCGAGTCCTCCCACGACCGCCCCGGCCGCAATTCCCGCGACGGTCATGACGCTGTCAACCTGAGACGCGCGCAGAAACGCATGCGCGGCGCGCGTCTCTCCCAACTCGTCCGCCACCCAGGCGTCCAATGCCCCGCTCTCGAAGGTGGCCCCAATTCCCCAGAGCACCTGGGCGAGCAAGACAGCGGCAAAAGTCGGCACGCTGCCCTCAAGGATGAACCCTGCGCCAATGAGGAGGCAACTGAGGATAACGCTCAGACGCCGGCTATAGACGTCGGCCACGACGCCCGTTGGAATCTCAAAGGTAAATGCAACAAACTCGAGCAGTGTCCCGACCAGCACAAGCTGAAGCGGCGTCAGCCCCACGACGGTCACCTGGTAGACGTTGCTGGCCGCAAAAATAAAGCTCAGACACAGGGAAGTGGCACCCGATAAAAGCAGGTATGTTTTGTAGGCCTCCAGTCGCATGGGGGCGGATCATACCCAACCATCATCGACCAGGTCTTGCGCTGGGAGAGACACGCCCGCAGCTCGGCCTCGGGCGTGTCTCTCCCAACACATCCTTGTTTGGCGCCCGATGCGCCCGTATAATGTCTTCCCTCATGTCTCTATTGGTAATGAAATTCGGCGGCACTTCGGTGGGCGATGCGACGGCAATGCGCCAGGTAGCCCGCATCACCCGCGACGCGGTCGCGCATTGGGACGAGGTTGTTGTCGTCACTTCGGCGATGGGTCGCTCGCCAAATCCCAAGGACCATGTCAAGGTCACGGATGCGCTCCTGAACGCAGCGCGGGCGGCGGCGGCCGGTGAGGACGAGACCTATCGGCGTGCTCGGCGTGAACTCTCCGACAAACACCACGCCGCAATCGATGCCGGAATTACGAGCGTCGATGAACGGCGCGCGATCGGCGATGAGATCGACAAGTTCCTCGACGGATTCGAAATGCTGTGCGCCAGCGTGCGCGTGCTTGGCGAGGCCACACCGCGCGCCATGGATGCCATCGCGGGTCTTGGTGAACGGATGGCCGCTCGCGTTTTGGCCGGTGTCATTCGCAGCGCGGGGGTCATGGCCGAGAGCATTGACGCGACCGAAATCGTCGTCACCAATACCGCCCATCAGAACGCGGCACCGTTGATGGACATGACTCGCGAGCGCACACGGGCGCGCCTGCAGCCATTGCTCGAACGTCGAATCGTGCCGGTCGTCACCGGCTATGTTGGCGCGACGCTCAAGGGCGTGCCGACCACGCTTGGCCGGGGCGGGAGCGACTTCAGCGCCAGTCTGGTCGCTGACGCGCTGGATGCGACCGAGGTCCACAACTTCAGCGACGTAGACGGCGTGCTGACCACCGACCCGCGCATCGCGTCTGACGCGCGAACCATCGATATCCTGAGCGCGACGGAGATGTCGGAAATGGCGTTCTTTGGCGCGCAGGTGCTGCACCCGCTCACAATCCTGCCCCTGGTCGAGAAACGGATTCCGCTGAGGGTGAAGAACACCTTCAACCCATCCCATCCCGGCACCTTGATCGTCTATGGCGCGGCTCGCGGCGGCAAGCCCGTCAAGTCGGTCAGCGCGATTGCCGATGTCGCGGTAATCACCGTGACCGGGCGCGGCATGCAGGGTGTGGCGGGCATCGCCGGTCGCACCTTTACCGCTGTCGCCCGCACCGGCACCAGCGTCTACATGTTCTCCCAGGCTTCGGCCGAGCAAAACATCTGCCTGGTTGTGCCGAAGGACAGCATCGAGCGGGTAAAGCCTGAACTTGACCGCGAGTTCGCCCGCGAAATCTTCAGCCGGGATATTGACGCCGTCACCGTGCTCGATGACGCCGCCATCGTTACCGCTGTTGGTTCTGGAATTGCCGAGACGCCTGGCGTAAGCGGACGGGTATTCTCGGCCCTGGGTGATCGCGGCATCAATATCATCGCCATCGCGCAGGGCTCATCCGAGTGCGGCATCAGCCTGGTTGTAAAAGGTCAGTCGGCCCAGGACGCAGTCCGGGCCGTCCACAGTCTGATCGTCTGACACGGCGCTCGCGAGGGCGTGTTTTCCATATGTCAAGAGCCTTTGTCGCCCTGGTGGGCCGCCCGAATGTGGGCAAAAGCACGTTGTTTAACCGGCTTGTCGGCGAGCGGATTTCCGTTGTCGATGATGCGCCAGGCACGACCCGAGACCGCATTCAGGCGCCGGTGGAATGGGGCGGCATCTCGTTTACGCTGGTTGACACTGGCGGTATCGAACCGCTCGAGACCCTGCGCGACCGCAGTCAGACGCCCCTGGCGGAGTCCTCGCGCGACTTTGTGTATGAAATCCGGCAGCAGGCCGAAACGGCCATCGCCGATGCGGATGTAATCCTGTTTGTCGCCGACGCGCAGTCGGGGCTCACCGCCATCGATGAGGCCGTCGCCGACATCCTGCGCAAACAAATCGGGCTGCGCGGGCGGTCCGGCAAGGCCGTTCCGCCGGTGCTGGTCGTCGCCAGCAAGGCCGAAGCCCAGGGCCCCAAAGCGGCCGCGATGGAGCTGTATGGATTGGGTCTCGGCGAGGTTTTCGCGGTCAGCGGGATCCAGGGCGACGGCACGGGCGATCTGCTCGACGCAATCGTGGCGGCGATCCGCGCTCAGCGCGCGGGACAAGCTCCTGACGTCGAGGATGAGTCTGTCCGGATCGCGTTGGTCGGTCGGCCCAACGTTGGCAAGTCATCCTTGTTCAACGCCCTGGTCGGCGAGCCGCGCGTCATCGTCAGCGATGTGCCGGGCACGACCCGCGACGCCATTGACACGGTTATCGATTTTGAAGAGCGAACCGCCTCGCCCGAAGGCGCCGAAGCCGGCATCCTGCGCACCCGGGTCACCCTGGTGGACACCGCCGGCATGCGCAAGCGCGGGGCGATCGAGCCCGGCGTCGAGAAGTTCTCGGTCCTGCGCTCGATGAAGGCACTCTCGCGCGCCGACGTCGGTTTGCTCCTCATCGACGCCCACGATGGGATCACCGCCCAGGACGAACACATCGCCGGCTACATTCTTGACGAGGCAAAAAGCGTCGTGCTCCTGGTCAACAAGTGGGACATGGTGGAAAGCGCCGAACGGGTGGCCCGCATCGCCAAACACAAGGAAGGCTGGGGGATGCTGACCGAGAAAATGGAGCGCTTTCTCGAAGTGGCCCGCGAGCGGTTCAACTTCATGGCCTATTCGCCCATCATGTTCATGTCCGCGAAGACAGGCTTCCGGGTGCAGCAGGTCTTGCCGACGGCTCTGCGGGCAAACGAGGCGCGCAGCTTCCGCGTCGCGACCAGCGACGTGATGCGGATCGTGCGCGAGGCCAGCGAAAAGCACGCGGCGCCAACCCGCGGCGGGCGGCGTCTCAAGATCTATTTCGCCTCGCAGGTGGGCATCAACCCGCCCACGTTTGTCCTCAACGTCAACGATACCCAACTCGCCCACTTCTCCTATCGGCGCTTCATCGAAAATCGCATCCGGGATGAGTTTGGCTTTCTCGGTACGCCGATGAACATCATTTTCAAGGGACATTCCGAACGCGGATAGACAGGTGCTCGCCTGAGCTCCGCAAGGATGTCCCCCGGCTTCGCCGGGGGACATCCTTGCGGAGCTCAGGCGAGCACCCGCTCATTCAGGCAAGTAGCTCAACGCGACCCGGGCGATATCGACCGCCGAATTGGGCCTGGCCAGAGATGCTGAGGCCGCCCGCAGGCCGGTCAGACGCGCCGGGTAGGCCAGCCATTGCCGCAGTGTCCGCGTAAGGGCAAACGGCGTCGGACACCACGCCCCGGCGCCCTGATTCACCACATAGTCGACGTTGCCGTCTTCCTGGCCGGGCACCCGGTCAAAAAGCAGGATGGGCAAACCCGCGATGAAGGCCTCGCTGATCGTGCCCGGACCCGCCTTGGTGCACAGGATGTCAGACGCGCCCATCAGCTCTGGCACGTTGCCGACAAATCCCAGGATCGTCGTCGGCACCCGGGCGTTAATAAACTCCAGCTCGGCCTTGACCGCCTTGTTTCTGCCCGTCACGACCACGAGTTGCATCGGCAAATTGCTAAACGCGAGTTCGCGCGCATTGGGTCCCAGGGTGCCCATGCCATCGCCGCCGCTCATCATCAGCACCATGGGCAGGTCTTCGCGCAGATTCAGGGCTGCCCGTGTCTCGGCCCGGTTTCCCATCCGCTGCCGGAAATCCGGCCACACCGGCTGACCGCAGACCGTCACCCGATCGGGCGGCACCATATTCTCGATCGCCTGGCGCCGGGCTTCATCGGTCGGCACAATGCAGTGGTCGGTCAGCGGGTTAAAGGCCGCAACGTGGCCGGAGACAAGATCTGTCACCACATTCACGAATCGCGCCGAGTTGCCATTTCGTCGAATCGCGTCTGGCACGGCCATGTTGTAACCCGGATGGCATGAGATATACAGGTCGGCCGGGTGTACTCGCAGAAACTCATCCGCCACTGAATCAGCCAGTGGCTCCATCGCCCAGCGCATGGCGACGACCCGGCGCCGGCCGTTGGTCGCATGGAAGCCCAGCCCATAGACCATCCGGGCGTAGTTCACCCAAATCGGGTAGGTCTCCTCCGCGCCCTTAAATGGAAAAGGCAGCATATTGAAGGCGTTCAACAGGGCAATATCATGGAGATCGCCGGTCTGCATGCGCAAACCCTGCAGAATCGCCTCAGCCGCGCTGCGGTGGCCGCCGCCCGTATCTGCATAGAGGAGCCGAATTCGCTTCTTCATTTCTCCACTGCCGGCCTGTCTCGCGGATCAAGGCGCCGCTCGAATTCGCGGCGGGTCAACATGATCCGATGCCCGCACCCCAGACACTTTAGGCCGATGTCAGCGCCTATTCGGGTGATCTCCCACGCGGAGCTGCCACACGGATGCGCCTTACGAAGTCGCACGACCTGCCCTGGCGTGACTGGCGTAACCGCAAGATAGGCCACAGCGGAATTATAGTCATGCCCCCGGCTATAATCCGTCGGCTTATGGGTGGTCCGCTGATCGGTTTTATTCAAGCACTCGGCGCCGGGAACTGGGATCTGGCGACGATCAACCTCGGTGTTGCCGTGGTGGTGTTGCTTATCTGTTTTCCCTTGCACGAGCTTGCCCATGCCGTGACTGCTGACCGCCTCGGCGACGACACGCCTCGCATGATGGGCCGGCTGACGCTGAATCCAGCCGCGCATTTGAGCCTGATTGGTTCGGTTCTGTTTCTGTTGGTCGGCTTTGGCTGGGCGACAACCCCCATCAATCCCTCGCGCCTGCGCGGGAACCAACATGTTTCGCATGCGATCGTGGCAGTGGCCGGACCAATCGCCAATCTCCTCATCGCCGTTGTCATCGGCCTGGGCGTGCGCGGACTGGTTGCCACGGGCCTGGTCTCAACCCCCACCCCGGCCATGCAGATTTTCGTTCAGACCGCCATTCTGGCGGTTTTGATTAATCTGCAACTGTGCCTGCTAAACCTGTTGCCAATACCTCCGCTGGACGGATGGACCATCCTCAAGGGGCTGGTTCCGGCCAGATTGCATGATGCGCTCGCCGTCGTCGAGCGTTTCCAGACGATGATTGTCCTATTGCTCTTTGTGGCGGGAAGCAGCGTTCTCGGAGTTCTTATCTTCGAGCCGGCAACCCGGCTGGCCCGCGCCATCATGGGGTTCTAGCCCCACCCCCAGAATCTATATGCCCAAGAATCGCGTCACCCTGATTGGACTCGGAAATCGCGGCCTCGCCCTGGCGGCGGCCCTGCGACCTGCGATCGACGACATCGAAATCGTCGGCCACGACAAGGAGCCTGAGTCCGCGCGCAAAGCGGTGGAACTCAAGCTCGTCGACAAGACCGAATGGAACCTGCTTGCCGCCTGCGAAGGCGCGCGCCTGATCGTGATCGCCATCCCGCAATCCGGCCTCGAACAGACCCTGCGCGCGATCGGTCCTGACGCGCAGAGCGGGGCCATCATCGTCGATCTCTGCCCAAGCAAGGTGGCCGGACTGGCAGCAGCCAAAGTGGTCGCCGAGGATGTTACCTACATCAGCAGTGACCTGATCCTGAGCCCGGCCCGGAGTGTTCCGAGTGGCACTCGCCCTGGCCCCGACGCGCTCAATGGCGCTGTGTGGACGCTCTCTCCGCGGCCAGGCAGTTCCATTGAAGGCGTCGACGCGCTGATCGGCATCATCAGTCACATGGAAGCCCATCCGCTCATGATTGAGCCGGCCGAACACGACGGTTTTCGATTGGCGCTGAGCGCCATTCCGTCGGCGCTCGGTTATGCCCTCGTCGCCGCCGTATCTGCCGACAACGCCTGGAAGGATCGGCAATGGCTCGCCGGCGATGCGTTTGGACACGCAACGCCTGGGGTGGCCGAAACGGCGGGTGCAGACCTGGCCCGCGCGCTTCTGTCTGATCCGGTTGCGGCGAAACACTGGCTGAACCAGATCATGCTCGAGCTCATGGCGCTGCGCGACGCCGTCGACGCCGGCGATGAAAATGCGCTTGTCGCGCGCCTAAAGCGCGCCGGAGAGGCGCGCGAGAACTGGCTGGGCGATTGGCGCCGAGGACGCAATCCCGAACGCGGAGCATCGAGCGTCAAAGCGCCGAGCATCCTTGGCGCCTTCATGGGCGAATCACTGGCTGGGAAACTTCGGGGCACGGGCAAGCCCGGCAAGGCATGACCGAACCCAGTTCGCCGTCAATGGACGGCGGGGCACTGCGCATTCTCAGCGTCGCGCCGACTTCGTTTTTTAACGACTACGGCTGCCACGTCCGGATCCTGGAAGAGGCCCGGGCAGTCCAGGCGCTGGGTCACGATGTCACGATCCTGACCTACTTCAAGGGAAACGACGTCCCCGGCATTCGCGTCATTCGCACGACGCCCACGCCGTGGCGCTCGAATTATGAGGTCGGTTCGTCGCGTCACAAATACGCCTTTGACGCGTTGCTCGCCATCCGGCTTGTGCGGGTTCTGGCCCGCAACCGATTTGACGTCATCCACGCCCACCTGCATGAGGGCGCGCTGATCGCCGGACTCCTGGCCCGGCCATGGCGCATCCCGGTATTTATGGACTATCAGGGCAGCATGACTGACGAAATGGTCCAACACGGTTTTTTGAGGCCCGGGCACGCGATTGCGGCTCGGTTTTGGCGCGGAATCGAATCACTTGCCGAGCGATTGCCCGCCGCCATCTTCGCGAGCACCCAAAATGCGGCCGACAGCCTGCAGCGCCGGATGCCGATGGCGAATATCATCCCTTTGGTCGATGGCGTTGGCGTTTCATTTGTGCGGCCCGACAGGCTGACCCAGGCGGAGCGCGCGGATCTGCGCGAACGCTACGGAGTGCCACGCGGCGCCGACGTCGCGGTTTTTCTGGGACTCCTGGCACGCCATCAGGGGATCGAACACATCATCGAAGCAGCGGCGCTTCTGCGTGAACGCCGGCCCAATCTGCGCTGGGTGGTCATGGGCTACCCAGGCGAGGGTGGATGGCGCAAGATCGCGGAGGCGCGAGGCGTGGGAGATCTCGTGTTTTTCACCGGGCGCGTGCCATATGATCGCATGCCGGAAATGCTGAGCATGGGCGACATCGCGCTGGCGCCCAAGCTCTCGCTGACGGAGGGGAGCGGTAAACTGCTGAACTACATGGCCATGTCTATGCCGACCGTCGCCTACGACACGCCCGCGCAACGTGAATTGCTCGGTGACCTTGGCATTTATGCCCCGGTCGGGGATATCTCCACCTTTGCCGACAAGGTTGACGGCCTGCTCAGGGATCGGACTGCCTGGCGGTCGATCGGGGCGGGTTTGCGCGCGCGCGCCGAAGCGTGCTTTTCGTGGGAGCGCGAGGCGCGCACGATGATCGACGCATACCGCGCCGTGCTGGCCAAGGCGCGCGCCTGAACTTCCATGCGAAGCTTTCAGGAGGACGTCCGCGAAGTTTGGAAGTATCGCAGCCTGCTGCGGATGCTGGTCGTTCGCGATCTCAAGGCGCGCTACAAGAACTCGGTCCTGGGGATCGCCTGGTCGTTCCTGCAGCCTCTGGGAATGATGGTGGTCCTGTCCTTTGCATTCACTCAGATGAACCGGAGCGACGGCACCGATCGACCGAACGTCCACGTACTCATCCTGGCGGGCTATCTGGCCTGGACGTTCTTTAGCGCTTCGGTCGTCGGCGGCGCCGGGAGCGTCGTCGGCAACAGCGGTCTTGTCAAGAAGGTCTTCTTTCCGCGCATCCTGCTTCCAATGTCGGCCGTCATTTCCAATCTGATTAACTATCTGCTGGCCTTGCCGATGTTCATCGTGGTGGCGGTGATCAGCGGCGCCAAACTCCATCCAACACTGCTGCTTGTGCCGATTGCGGTATTCCTCCAGGCCGTGATGAGCATGGGCCTGGCCATGATGTTGTCCACCCTGAACGTGTTCTATCGGGACACCCAATTCATCGTCGACCTTGGCATGCTGGCTCTGTTTTTCGTGACGCCGATCTGGTACGACGTGAGCGCGATCGAAGTCACTGGTTTTGCCCTGTGGGTGCGCCGACTGAACCCCATGGCGTCGCTGGTGAACATTTACCAGGAATTGATGTTTCACGGCCGGGTGACCGCGCTGGACTTCTGGTTGCGGACGGCAATCACGGCCGTAGCCATCCTGGTGCTGGGCTACCTGGTGTTCCGCCGATATCAATCGCGCATGGCGGAAGAAGTGTGATCGACACGGATAAAATAGTCCGCCTTGACGCCGTCCAAACTGGACGGGCGCGGGAGTTAACATGAAAAACCTGCAGGGATCCTGGCCAGTCCTCGTTTTTGCCATCCTATTCTTCATCATCCCCTTGTCGACGCTTTTCAAGGAGAGCTTTGACCCGGTGTTCATCATCGTCGGCCTTTTCGGTCCGGTTATCGCCGGACTGCTAATAGCCGCCTTCATCGCTAGCCGCCGAAAATCCGCGGCTGAGTGAGCATTCAGTAAACAGGAGAGCACGTGAACAAAGCGCGCAGTTTCATTCTCGCCCTTGCCATCGGCGCGGCCACAGCCTTTTCAGGCGCGACGCCGACCCTAGCCAGTTCGGCTCCGGCCGCCCTGGCAGCCAGCCCGCTTGAAGATGTTACTGTCACCGTAGGCGCACTCAACGTGCGATCCGGACCGTCGACCGACGACACGATCCTCGGCCGGCTCCAGGGCGGCACCAAGGTGTCGACCAACGGCAAGTCCGACGACGGGCTGTGGTGGAAGATCACCTATCAAGGCCAGGCGGCGTTCATTTTCGCCGAGTACGCGACGGTGGGCGGAAGCTATGTGCCGGACGCGGTCGCAGCAACTCCCGCCTCTGGCGCCGTGTCGGTGGCCGTCCCAGCCCTAAATGTGCGCGCCGCACCCGGTCTGGATGGCGAGGTGATCGGTTTTCTCGCTGGCGGCACGACCCTGACACCCCGTGGACGCTCTGCCGACGGTGCCTGGTTCCAAGTTGACTATGTTGGGGCCACGGGCTGGATTTATGCCGCCCTCACCAGCGCGCCAGGAATCGCAGGAGCAAATCAGGCGGCTGCCCCCGCCGCGCCGCGACCGGCCGCTCCCGCCGCAGCCCCTGGCCGCTTCAGCGGTTTTGAGCTGGGTGGACACATCAACTCCACGAACTTCCTCCCGCAGATGAAGGATATCGGCATGAGCTGGGTCAAATACCAGGTCGTCATGGACGGCGGCGCTCCGGACCTGGGCGGACTGATCGGCGCCGTTCATGGCGCGGGCCTGAAAATTCTGGTCGGCGCCATCGGCAACCGCGCCCGCGCCGCCGACGCCAACTATCACAAGGATTTCGCGCGCATGGTAGCGTCTCTGGCGGCCCAGGGCGCGGACGCGATTGAAGTCTGGAACGAGCCGAATCTCGACCGCGAGTATGGCGGGAGCGGCAATGGACAGGTCAACCCCGAGAACTACGCGAACATGTTGCGCGAGGCCTATGGGGCGATCAAATCGGTCAACAAGAACACACTCGTTATCAGCGGAGCCCCGGCCCCGACGGGCTACTTCGGCGGTCGCTGCGAAAATGCGGGCTGCGACGACGCCCCGTTTATCCAACGCCTGGCCAACACCGGCGCGGCGGCCTGGATGGACTGCGCCGGCGCGCACCACAACGGCACCATGGTCGGTCCTGATCAACGGTCGGGCGCGCCGGTAGGCAGCTCAGACCACCCTCAGTGGTACTTCTTCGGAACGCTGGACACGGTCTACAACGCATTTGGCGGCAAGGTGCCCATCTGCTGGACCGAGCTTGGATACGTCACCGGTGAGGGCATCGGGCCACTCCCAGGCGGCTTTTCGTGGGGCGGCGGAATCAGCCTGAGCAATCAAGCCGATTGGCTCGCCCGCGCGGCAGAATTGTCCCGCGCTTCAGGCAAAGTCCGAATGATGATCATCTGGAATATCGACTTCCGGCAGTGGAATGATGACCCGCAGGCAGGGTTCTCGATCTTCCGCCCGAACGGCGAATGCCGCGCGTGCGGCACACTCAAGCGCGCCATGGGCCGCTAGACGCCGCCACATCGGTTATCTGGGAAGCAAAATGCCCCGGCAATGCCGGGGCATTTTGCTTCCCAAGAAACGGCGCGGGCGATTAGTAGCGGCGCTTGCTGGCGCCCCCGCCCAGGATTCCGCCCAATACGCCGCGCAGGATCTCGCGCCCGGCCGACGTCGCAACCGAACGCACCACGCTCTTGCCCACCGAGCCGACGAACTTGTCCAGTTCGCTGCGTTGCGCCCGGGTCGCGCGCTGCTGAGCGGCCTGGGCCCGGGCCTGGGCAGCCGCGTTCTGGGCCGCCAGCTTCTCGTTCTGCAGGCGCTGCTTTTCAGCCAATTGGGCCTCGAGCGCGATGCGCTTCTCGTCAGCGGTCTTCTGTTGGGTCGCCGCTTCCTGACGAGCCTTGTCGGTCAGAATTTCATAAGCTGACTCGCGATCGACCGCATGCTCGTAATGCCCATACAGAATTGAGCCTTGAATAAGCTTCTGACGTTGTTCGGGTGTGATCGGCCCGATTTGGCCATGCGGCGGCAGAACAAAAGCGCGCTGCACAATCCCAGGCGTGCCCTTTTCATCCAGGAACGAGATCAACGCCTCGCCCACCCCAAGCTCCATGATCGCCTGCTCAACGTCAATCGCGGGATTTTCCCGGAAGGTGGTCGCAGCCGCCTTCACCGCCTTCTGATCCCGCGGGGTGAACGCCCGCAGCGCGTGCTGAATACGGTTGCCCATCTGGCCGAGCACCACATCGGGCACGTCCAGCGGATTTTGCGAGATGAAGTACACCCCAACGCCTTTTGAGCGGATCAGGCGAACCATCTGTTCGATCTTCTGCATCAACGCGCTCGGGGCGTCGTTAAACAGCAAGTGGGCCTCATCAAAGAAGAAGACCAGCTTGGGTTTGTCCAGATCCCCAACTTCGGGCAGTGTTTCATACAGCTCTGAGAGCAACCAGAGCAGGAATGTCGCATACATCTTCGGCGACGACATCAGCCTGTCCGCGGCCAGGATGTTGATAATCCCGCGGCCACGATCAGTCTGCATCAGATCGGTCAGATCGAGGGCAGGTTCGCCAAACAGCTTGTCGCCGCCCTGCTCCTCGAGCGTCAGCAACCCGCGCTGGATCGCGCCAACGCTCGCGGCCGACACGTTCCCGTACTCGGTGATCATGTCCTTTGCGTTATCGGCGACGTACTTCAGCATTGTCCGCAAATCTTTCAAGTCAATCAGGAGCAGACCATTGGCATCCGCGACCTTGAACACGATGCTCAACACGCCCGCCTGCGTGTCGTTCAACTCCAGAATCCGGCTCAGCAGCAATGGCCCCATTTCGGAGACCGTCGACCGCATCGGGTGACCCTTCTCGCCAAACACATCCCACAGCATCGCCGGAGACCCGGCATACTGAAAGTCTTGCAAGCCGAGCAGCTGGACCCGCGCGGCCACCTTCGGATTCGCGCCGCCGGGCTGGGTGATCCCGGTCAGGTCGCCTTTGACATCGGCCATAAACACCGGCACGCCAATCCGGCTGAAGTTCTCGGCCAGGGTCTGCAAACTGACGGTCTTGCCGGTTCCCGTGGCGCCGGCAATCAGGCCGTGCCGATTGCCCATGCGGGGCAGAAAATTGAGTTCCAGGCCGCCGGATGCCGGGTCCTGCTTTGCGATGAGAAAGGGTTCCATGATTGTGATAGAGACTTTTCCTTGAATGTTGGGGTGGCTTATCCGGGCAGAGCCCATTATCTGCCAGGTTCGACGGCGATCAGGCCGGTGTTGGGCCTGCAATTCGGCGAGTCCGCGCGACATGAAGAATGATGACGACAACCATCAGGCTTAGTCCTATCGCATCCATCCGGGTATCCGCCACAAGAAGCGCAAGCCCGGCGACGCCGGCCAGCACCCGTTCCAGGATCGACGCGCTGCGAATCATCCAGCCTCCAAACGAAACGGCAAGGGCGGCAACTGCCAGGACCGATGTGGCAAAGGTCCAGACTGTCGTCACCCACGACTTTGACATCAGAAGCAGCCCCACCCCGTCCGGCGAAAGGCAAAACATGAATGGCACCAGGAACGCCGGTAAACAATACTTCCAGGCCAGCATCATCGTCCTGAAGGGTTTGCCACCCGTCAGCGCTGCAGCCGCGGATGGCGCGAGGGCCGTCGGCGGGGACACATCCGCCAGCACCGCATAGTAGAAGATGAACATGTGCGCGGCGAAGTCCGGGACGCCAACCTTGGTCAGAGCCGGAACGATCACAACCGCGGCAATGATGTACGACGCGGTGACGGGCACCGCCAGCCCGAGGATCCAGATCGCGATCGCGGCGAAGACCGTCGTGAGAAATACCGACTGGCCGGCCAGGTCAACGATCATCCCCGAGAACTTCAGGCCCAGCCCGGTCAGGGTGATGATTGACACGATCACGCCAGCGCAGGCCGTGGTGGCGGCGATCGAGACGACACCTTTGCCGCCCGATTCCAACATGGCGAGAATCGGGGCCAGCTTGTGCGGGGCGCCGCCCTTAAAGCGGCGATATAACCCGGCGATTCCCGCGACTGCCGCGGTTGTCATCATGCCCCAGAAAAACCAGCTCGCCGAAATGGGGCCAATGGTGGGCTTATTCAGCTCCAGGGCCTTCACTATTTCGGAGCCCGGCGCAAGCAGGGTGATCGCCCCGAGAACAAAGGTGACCGCCGCGCCAATCGCAAAGGAACGCAGCGAAGCCAGCCGATTTTCCTTTCGGATGAAGCTGAGGGCGTAAGCCAGAACAATGGCCCAGAAGACAGCCATAAACGGAGTCAACCCAATCGCCATCAGCACCGCGACCGCGATAAGCGAGGTGAAGTGATAGCCATACATCAGCGTCAACCGCAGCAAGGGCTCAGCCTTGGCTTGCACCGCATGCGTGCCCATCCGCCGTGAATCCGCCTCGATCATCAAAAAGATTGACAGGTAATACAGGATGGTCGGGATGATCGCCATCACCAGAACATCCAGGTAGGAAATACTCAAATACTCGGCAATCAGGAATGCCGCTGCGCCGAGCGTTGGGGGAGACAGAATAGCCCCGATGCCAGCCGCCGAGAGGATGCCGCCGGCCGTCTCCCTGTCGTAGCCCGCGCGCTTCAACATGGGCCATGCCAGCGAACCCAGCGTCACGGTCGTTGAAACCCCGCTGCCGGAAACGGTGCCGAGCAGGAAACCGGCGGCAGTGACAGTTCGGCCGGGTCCCGCGCCGCTCTTGCTCTTGCCCAGGGCTGAAAACGACCAGTCCAGAAAAAACTTGCCTGCCCCGCTGAATTCGAGCACCGCGCCATAAATCGCGAAGAGCACAATGAACGATGAGGCCACATCGAGCGGCACGCCAAACAAGCCCTCGAGGGTGAGGTAGTTTTGCCCGATGATGCGATCCAACCGGTAGCCGCGGTGGTCAAATGGCTCGGGAAACATGCTGCCAAAGACCCCATACAGGACGAAAAAGGCGGCCGTGAGCGGCAGGGTGGTGCCTGTAGTGCGGCGGGTTGCCTCGAGGGTCAAGGCGATGACAACCCCGCCCATCGCGACCTCGAGCACGGTCGGGTTGATGATGCGCTGGAGGGCCTCGCGATAGTTCTGAATCAGGAACCACAGACTGATGACTGCGGCCAGGACAAGCAGAATGTCCTCAGGTTGAATCTTGCGCAGATCCGGCTTGAGAATCGGTCCCAGGGCCATAAACACAAGCGCCGCCGAAACAACCGCCAGTACACCCATCCCCAGAACCATTTCGCCGGGCGTCCGCTTCGCCAGGCCGGGGAGCAGATCCGTTATCGTGAAGACGGCAACCCCGATCAGCCCCAGAATCGACAGCACGCTTGTGCTGATATCGGAGCGATTGAGCTTCTTTCCTTCGCGCTTGCGGGCCGGATAGAGCAGAAACGTGAGCGCCAGAACGATCATCAGAAAGCTGGCCCGATAGTCGACGGTGGCGATGGAGTACTGGGTCCAGTACAAGGCATACACGGCGAGGCCGCCGGCCACAAGTCCAACGATCCAGCGCCATGCGGCCGACAGGGATCGAGTTGAGGCTTCACTCTCGAATTCTTCAATGATCTCGCTGACTTTGGCGTCGCTGATCTTCTCAATTTCAGGCTCGATGATCGGCACGTCGGCGTTGTTCTGCATGGTAATGTCTGGGATGCCTGAGAAGGGTAAGGCCGGCGCACCAAGGTCTCGATGCGCCGGCCAGCCAATCGCGTGTTTGGTTAATGCGCAATCAGAACATCATTCTTTCCAAACACCTTTTTCCTTGAAAAACTTGATCGCGCCAGGATGGAACGGGATCGACGTCTTGATCGCAGCCGTCTCAAGCGTGAGTTTCTTGGCCTCGGGATGGCTTGCCTGCAGGTCAGCGAGATTGTCGAACATGCCCTTTAGCAGCGTGTAGGCCATCTCCTCGGACATCTTGGAATTTACCGCAATCAGATTCCCAACCCCGACTCCAGTAGCATCCGCTTCCTGTTTATAGACTGCTTTGGGTAGCGTCGCCGCCACATACGATTCACCATACTTCTGCTTGAGTTTTGGCAGCAGGTTATCCGTGGCGACAAAACGGACCTTCATGTTTGGGGTTGTGACGAGATCGGTCACCGCTGCGGTCGGCAGTCCCCCGATCCAGAAGAACGCGTCGATCTTCTGGTCTTTCATCGCGCTGGCAGATTCCGCCACGCTCAGGCTGTCCCGCCGAATATCCTTCTTTGGGTCAAGCCCGGCGGCCTCGAGCATCCGGTCAGCGGCAATCTCGGTGCTGCTCCCAGCCGAACCGACCGAGATGCGCTTGCCCTTCATGTCTTCAACCTTGGTGATGCCCGCGGACTCGAGCGCAACCACATGGATGAAGCTCTGATACAAGCTGGCAATCGCGCAGCCGGGGATTGGCCCGACATCGGCATAGGCGCCCAATCCATTGAACGCATCAAACGCGGAATCGACGGTGGACAGGCCCATGTCCGCATCACCCTTGTTGATGAGCTTCATGTTGTCGACTGAGCCACCCGTGACTTCAGCAGTCGCTTCGGCATTCGCAATACCCTTGCCCAGCACGCGCGCGATACCGCCGCCGTAGGGATAGAACACGCCGCCGGTGCCGCCGGTGGCGACCACCAGGCGCAGCTTTCCAGTTGGCATTCCCTTTCCAGCCGCTTCCGGCGTGCAGGGTTTGGCCGTGGCGGGCTTGGCAGCCGGTTGGGCGGGGACCGCCGTCGCCGCAGGCGCGGCCGCGCCGCCGCAGGCGGCAAGGACGAAGGTAGATAGGACAAGACCTGCCAGGGTGCGTTGCATCTTCATGAGAATCGATCCTCCTATGAGCATGTCGCGCCGCGCCCGATTCAAGGCATCGAGCCACTGGCGCAGGCGAAAATGGATAGGCGACATGTTACCCGCGATAGCCGTTTTGGGATAGGCCCGGTGCGGCCGGTCGCAGCGCTGCCTCAATCGCTGGATGTGCACCTCCGAAAAAACGACTGGCGAGGTCAGCATCCCCGCGCTTCGCGCGGGGATGCTGACCTCGCCAGTCGTTTTTTCGGGGCGGCCCCTAGTCGACACTGACGATCTTGAAGGTCGTCACACCACCTGGCGCATTCACTTTCACTTTTGCCCCAGCCCGTTTGCCAAGCAGCGCTTTCCCCATCGGCGATTCGTTGGATACACGTCCGCGGCCGGGGTCCGCCTCAGCCACGCCGACAATCATGAAGATCTCCTTATCTGGAAACCCTTCCTCGATGACGGTGACTTTGCTGCCCAGTCTTGCCTCGCCGGGCGCGCCGTCGTCGCTCAATATTTCCACATTCTGAAGCATCCTGTCCAGCGCCTGGATGCGGCCCTCGAGAAATCCCATCTCTTCCTTGCACTGGATGTAGTCTGCATTCTCGGACAGGTCGCCCTGTTTGATGGCGAAGTGCAGACGTGCGGAGAGCTCGGGGCGCTTCACGTTCCGCAGGTACTCGAGTTCCTCGCGGAGTTTGAGCGCGCCTTCCGCGGTGAGGTAGGTCTTGTTATCTGACATCAGGACAATTCTACGCGCGATCGGAATCCGCGGCGCGCGGGCGCGCCGCGGAATGCCCGAGCGTGTCCGGGACGCGTCACTCTGGCCAGAGGCCGAGCCGATGTTCCGCCGCGATCCGGCGCCGCGATAGCTACTTTGCTGGTGATAAAATACAGACCTTCGCGGCGGAGGCCGCATTCCCACCCACCCAAATTTCGTTGCCGGCCTGCGTGCCGGATCGAGGAGAGGATAAACACATGAACAAGCGACTTTCCGCTATGCTGGGTCTGGCCATTGGCGCCAGCCTGCTGCTCAGCGCGTGCGGCGCGGCAACTCCGACTGCCGTCCCGCCCAAGCCGACCGAGGCTCCGAAGCCCACCGCCGTCCCCGCGACCGCTGTACCCCCGACCGCGGCCCCCAAGCCGACTGACGTCCCCAAGCCCACCGCAGTTCCGGCCACCGCAGTCCCGCCGACCGCGGCTCCCAAGAAGTTGAAGGTCGGCCTGGTGACGGACGTTGGGTCGCTGGATGACAAGAGCTTCAACGCCAGCGCCTGGGCCGGCGTGCAGCGCGCGATGAAGGATTTCGGCATCGAGGCCAAGGCCATCGAGTCGAAGCAGCCAACCGACTACCAGAAGAATATCGGCCAGTTCGTCAACGAAAAGTACGACCTGATCATCACCGTGGGCTTCCTGATGGGTGACGACACCGCCAAGGCTGCCGGTCAGTATCCTGATCAGAAGATGGCCATCGTGGACGTGGGCTATTACGATGACAAGGCGCCAAAGAATGTCATGGGGCTGAATTTTGCCGAGGATCAGTCCGGCTTCCTGGCCGGCACTTTGGCTGGTCTGATGACCAAGAGCAACGTGCTGGGTGGCGTGTACGGTCTCGCGATTCCGCCAGTCTGCAAGTTCCGCAAGGGCTACGAGGCCGGCATCAAGTCGGTGAACGCCAACGCAAAGGTCTTTGGTGTTTATCAGGGGCCGTCGGACGGCACACCCTTCCAGAACCCGGCGTGGGGCGCAGCCCGCGCCAAGGATCAGATCCAGCAGAAGGCTGATGTCATCTTCTCGGCCGGCGGCAACACCGGCAACGGCGGCCTCGAGGAAATCGCCAAGGCCACCGGCGTGCTCGGCATCGGCGTGGACCAGGATCAGTTCCTCACCCTGTCTGACAATGTCAAGAAGATCCTGCTGACCAGCGCGATGAAGCGCGTTGATCAGGCCACCTATCTCGCCGTCAAGGACGTGGTTGACGGCAAGTTCAAGGGCGGAAATGTCGTCTTCGACATCAAGAACGATGGCATTGGCCTGGCCCCGTATCACGATCTCGACAGCAAGGTTTCTGCCGACATCAAGACCAAAGTCGATGCGGCGATCAAGGGCCTCAAGGACGGCACGCTCAAGACGGGCGTCGATCCCGCCGCTGATCCCTGCAAGTAGATTCTCGCGCACGGCGAATAACCAAAAAGAACACCCCCCGGCGTACGCCGGGGGGTGTTCTTTTTGGTTATTTCTCCTTATAATCGCGGTATGTCCTCAGTGGTTCGATTTCCCCGTCCATCATGACCCAGCCACCAGACACCCCGGCGATCGCCCTTGAGATGCGCGGGATGACCAAGCGTTTCCCGGGCGTGCTCGCGAATGACCGAATAAGCTTCGACCTGCGCCTGGGCGAGATTCACGCGCTGCTCGGTGAGAACGGCGCCGGCAAGAGCACCTTGATGAACCTGCTGTACGGCCTGTATCCGCCCGACAGCGGTGAGATATTGCTCAACGGCAAGGCAATTCACATTCACGGGCCCCGCGACGCGATCGACCTCGGTATCGGCATGGTCCACCAACATTTCATGCTGGTCCCCCCGCTCACCGTGACCGAGAACATCATGCTCGGAATGGAGGAGACCCGCGGCCTCTTGCTGGATGCGGTCCGGCCCGCCGCGCGCATCCGGGAGATCGCCGACCGCTACGGTCTGGAAATTGACCCGGATGCCAAGATCAAGGATCTCTCGGTTGGCCTGCAACAGCGGGTCGAGATCGTCAAGGCCTTGTATCGAAACGCGCGCGTGCTGGTTCTCGACGAGCCTACGGCGGTGCTGACACCGCAGGAGGTCGATGCGCTATTCGTGACGTTGCGCACGCTTGTCAGCCAGGGCGTCAGCATCATCTTCATCTCGCACAAGCTCAAGGAAGTGATGGCGATAGCCAATCGCATCACGGTGCTGCGCCAGGGCAAGGTGGTCGGCAGCACGACTCCGGCAGAGGCGGATGAGGCAAAGTTGGCCTCGATGATGGTCGGGCGGCCTGTGCTTTTGACGGTCGAAAAGGGCCCGGCCACCCCGGCCGCGACCGTCCTCGATGTGCATGACTTGCGGGTCATGAGTGACCGGCGCAGCGTGGCCGTCAACGGCGTGAACTTCCATGTGCGAGCGGGCGAAATTGTCGGAATTGCCGGCGTCGAAGGAAATGGCCAGAGCGAATTGGTCGAGGCCATTACCGGCCTGCGCGCGCCCGCTTCGGGCACGGTTTCGATAGACGGTGTCGAGATGCCACACGAGAACCCCCGCGCCGTGATCATGGCCGGAGCATCCCACATCCCGGAAGATCGGCACAAGTTTGGGATGGTCAAGGATTATCCGCTCAGCACCAACCTGGTGCTTTCGTCATTCGACCGTCCGCCCTTCACCCACGGATTTCTGCTTGACCAGGCCGCCATCGATGAAAACGCGCGAAAGCTGGTGAAGGAGTTCGACATCCGGACCCCGGACGAACAGACCGCCATGGGCAGCCTGTCGGGGGGCAACCAGCAGAAGTCCGTCGTCGCGCGCGAGTTCTCCCGGCCGATGAAGCTGCTGATCGCGGCGCAGCCCACCCGCGGCGTCGACGTGGGATCCATTGAGTTCATTCATCGCCGCATCGTCGAGGCCAGAGACGCCGGGAATGCGGTCCTGCTGGTTTCGGCCGAGCTCGACGAGATCATGTCGCTCAGCGACCGGATTCTGGTCATGTTCAAGGGCCAGATTGTCGGCGAACGGGACGGGGAGACGGCCACGCGCTCTGATGTCGGCCTGTTGATGATGGGGAAGACCTGATCATGAAACGATTCTCAATTGCCAGCATCTGGGGCAGCGCCTGGGCGCCCATCGGTTCCGTCGCGCTCGCGCTTGTCATCGCCGGGATCATGATGGCGATCACAAACTCGAATCCGCTGGATGCCTATCGCGCTCTGTTCGAGGGCGCCTTTACCCGCCCTGGCACAGATACGCGCCCAACGGCCTTTTTTGAGACGTTGGTTTCGGCGACGCCATTTCTGGTCCTTGCCCTCGGGATATCGCTGAGTTTTGCCGCGGGTTTGTTCAACATCGGGGCCGAGGGCCAGCTTTACATGGGCGCCCTTGCCTCGACGATGGCCGGCTTCATGCTCAAGGGTTTGCCGCCGATCATCCACCTGCCGCTGGCCCTGTTTGCGGGTGCGCTCGCAGGAGCCCTGTGGGGGGGCATCGCCGGATGGCTCAAAGCCACCCGGGGCGCGCCGGAGGTTGTCACCACCATCATGTTGAACTACATTTCATACTCCGTCGTCAACTACATGGTAAATGGCCCGCTCCGGGGCACCGGGTCGGCGCCACGCACGCCCGATATCGAAGCGAGCGCCATCCTGCCGGCTCTGCTCGCCCCTCCCGAGCGCTTGCACTGGGGAATCGCGATCGCGATCGCGTGCGCGATCGGATACTGGGTGCTGATGAAGAAGACGCCGCTCGGGCTGCAGATTCGGCTCGTTGGCGCCAATCGCGAAGCGGCCCGCTATTCGGGCATCAACGTGAATCGAACCTACTTTCTCGCGATGGCGATCAGCGGTGGATTGTGCGGGCTTGCCGGCGCCATTGAAGTCCTTGCGCTCTACAAGTTCCTGCCAACCGAGTTCACAACCGGTTACGGTTTCGACAGCATCGCAGTCGCCCTGCTGGGCGGCGGGAATCCAATTGGCATCGGCCTGGCCGCAATCCTGTTTGGCGCCCTGGTCAATGGCGCCACCTACATGCAGTTCAGCGCCGGGGTGTCAAACTACATCATCTCGGTCCTGCAGGCATTCATCATCGTGTTTGTGGCTGCGCCTGGCATCGTCCGCGACCTCTTTGGCTGGATTCGGCTTCGGCGCAAGCCAGCCGAAACCGTCGAAGCGGCGGGGGCCAAGGGCTGAACCATGGAACAACTCATCGCAGCGCTCGGCCAGATCGACTATATCTTCCTGATTGCCGTGGCGCTTCGGGCAGCCACGCCCATCGTTTTTGCCGCGCTCGGCGGCATCTTCTCGGAGCGCTCCGGCATTGTCAACATTGCTCTCGAGGGCATGATGTTGACGTCGGCCTACGTATCGTTCCGGATCGCCGTCGCCGCGGGCTCGCCCTGGATTGGCCTCCTGGGGGGCATCGTGGCGGCGATGTTGGTTGCCGCCCTGCATGCGGTTGTGTCCATCCGTTATCGGACCAATCAGGTCGTCAGTGGCACCGTGATAAACATCTTCGCCGCCGGCATCACAGGCTACTTGTATCGCGCGTTCCCGACCACTGAATCAGCCGACTATCTGCCGGCCGTGTCGATCGCCGGCCTTAAGGATCTTCCGCTGGTGGGACCCATCCTTTTCGATCAGGGCTTCCTGACCTACGTCATGGTCCTGGCCGTCTTCGTCACCTGGCTCGTCATCTTCAAGACCAAGTGGGGCCTGCGCACCCGGGCGGTCGGCGAGCTGCCCAGAGCGGCGGACACGGCCGGCATCAACGTCAACCGCATGCGCTTCTATAACGTTCTGATCAGCGGCGCGTTGGCCGGCCTGGGCGGGGCCTTTTTCACCCTGCAAACCGTTAGCAGCTTCACCCCGAATATGACCAGCGGTCAGGGATTCATCGGTCTGGCGGCAATGATCTTCGCCAATTGGAACCCGATTTCGGCCCTGTTTGCATCGCTGTTGTTTACGATTCCACAGGCGCTGGCGGGCCAGTTCCAGCTCTATAACGTGCCGCTGCCATACCAGTTGCTGTCCACCCTGCCGTATGTGCTCACGATCGTGACCCTGGCCGGCTTCATGCGCCGCAGCACCCCGCCGGCGGCCGAGGGCATCCCGTATCCGGAGGATGCGCGGACGTAACGCATATGCGTCATCCGTCATCCGTCATTGTTCAGCGGGTGTAGGCTCTTTCAACAGAAGAAGGGAAGAAGCGAAGTTCCGCAACGAATCGCATCCTAATGGCGGACGCCCGGCTCGTCACGGCCACCAGAGCAGCCCATCCACCAGCGCAACGAGTTCATCGCCGTCGACCCG
>Ga0073902_10000444_pt1 | contig 25048 bp, 20 predicted proteins | sample KloWWTmeKNB19Kit_FD_66667 | JGI IMG/M metagenome (GOLD analysis project Ga0073902, IMG submission 66667) | Active sludge microbial communities from Klosterneuburg, Austria, studying microevolution and ecology of nitrifiers - Klosterneuburg... | ecosystem: Engineered > WWTP > Aerobic digester >...
GAACAACGGATGCCGGTAATCTTTCATCAATGAAGATTTAGTAGCGGCCAGCAGGATCACCGCCAATGCTACCGGAAGTATTAAACCGTTTACAGCACCAGCCAGTATTAAAAGTTTAACTGGATTACCAACACCAACGAAAATGATAGTGGACAAAATAATGAAACAGCTGATCACTATCTTTTCATTATTCTTTATCGCCGGTACTAATGTTTTCCAGAAAGAAACAGACGTAAAAGACGCACCAACCACCGAAGTGATTGCTGCACTCCAGATGACAACACCAAAAAATTTATAGCCTAACTCTCCCGCAGCAGCCTGGAAAACAGAGGCGGCAGGATTAGCAGCGGATAATTTTATTCCCTGCGATACAATGCCCAGCGCCGCAAAGAACAACATAAACCGCATGATAGAAGTGATGAGGATTCCACTAACCGAGCTACGGGTTACCTGCGGAAGATTTTGTTTGCCTTTTATACCTGCATCTAATAAACGATGTGCTCCCGCAAAAGAGATATAACCACCCACCGTGCCACCCACCAGGGTAACAATCTTCATTACATCAATTGTTTCCGGCCAGATGGTTCTGTATAATGCTTCACCAACAGGCGGGTGGGATGAAAAAGCGATGTAAACAGTCAGGCCGATCATGATAAGTCCCAACCATTTTGCAAAATTGTCAATCAGCTTCCCGGCTTCTTTATACCAGAATATGCCCAGTGCGATCAAACAACTGATAACGGCCCCTGTTTTTGCATCGATCCCCGTTAAAACATTTAAACCCAAACCACAGCCGGCGATATTTCCGATATTAAAAATTAATCCTCCAAAAGCAATTAATGCTGCAAGAAAAAAACCCATTCCCGGAAATAATTTATTGGCAATATCCTGTGCCCGGTGTTCGCTGACGGTTATTATTCTCCAGATATTGAGTTGTGCCCCGATGTCCAGTAAAATAGAAATAAGAATGACAAATCCAAAGCTGGTCAGCAACTGCTCCGTGAATAATGATGTTTGTGTTAGGAAACCGGGACCGATAGCAGAAGTAGCCATCAGGAATGCAGCACCGAGTATAGCGGAGTTTCGTTTCATGCCCCCAACCCCCTAAAGGGGGCTTTTAGTCGTTTATAATTTTTAAAGCCTGATTGCATTATGAATTGCTTTTGCGAAATCAACCGCCTGTTTACCATCACCATGAATGCAAATCGTTTCTGCTACGATGGGAATTTTTTTCCCGGATATAGTTGTTACTGTGCCTTCGTTAATCATTTGTACTACCTGCTGAACAACTTTCTCGGTGTCATCAATTATTGCATTGGATTGTGAACGGGGAGTTAGCGAACCATCGTCCTGGTAACTGCGGTCGGCAAATACTTCATTGGCAGTTTTTAACCCAAGAGCTTTTGCTTCGCTGACAGAATAGCTTCCACTTAGACCCACCACTATTAATGAAGCATCAAAATCTTTCACGGCTCTTGCAATAGTCTTTGCCAGCAGGCTATCTTTTGCTGACATATTATATAATGCACCATGTGGTTTTACATGCAACAGTTTTGTATCAAACCCCGCAACGGTTTCGTTCAGAATAAAAAGTTGCTGCGAGATAAGGTCATATATTTCTTCCTGCTCCAGTTTCATTTCCGTCCGGCCAAAATTTTCCCGGTCAAAAAAGGACGGGTGTGCCCCGATAGCAACCTTATACTTCAGACATAATTCCACCGTCTGCTGCATGGTGGCTGCATCACCTGCATGATAACCGCAAGCAATATTGGCTGAGTGGATGAATGGCATAATCAATTCATCATTGCCGACACCTTCTCCCATATCGCAGTTAATGATGGTGCTCATTAAAATATTGTTCTAATCTGAAAGTACAAGCATTTTGCAATTGCAGCAAATGTTGCTGCTGCTTTATTAATAACTGCTCTGCCGTTGCTAGGTCAGTCATACGAAAATGAATCTTATCTCCTGCTTTCATTTGTGCCAGCTTTGTATGATGGGCTGTAATAACATGAGCCACTCTTGGATAGCCTCCGGTGGTCTGGTGATCGGCCATCAGCACTATCAGTCCGCCATCGGGTAATAACTGAATGGTGCCAAAACTTACAGCCGAAGAAACCACTTCATCATTTATCATGCTATGTAATGGAATATTATTTAACCGGTACCCCATTCTGTCTGATTGCTGTGTGATCACAAAAGAAGTCATCGTAAAATTTTCTTTCGACTCATTGGTCAGCCGTTCCCATTCGTTACCCGGTAGCATCAATATTTCATCATTCCCGTTAATCCCTGGTTGAGCAGCAGTAAGATATTTTGTATCCGCCTGCCAGGATAAAACTTTAAAATCATCCAATGAAGCGGAAGAAAAAAATGGCTGATTAATTAATAGTTCATCATCCTTATGGAGGTTTCTTCCATTAAACCCTCCGGCTTTTGCTTTCAGATGGGTGCTGTAACTATTTAACCAGGGTTTGATAGCAATTCCACCCTTTACAGTAAGGTATGCCCTTGCACCACTTACCGGCTTATGAAATTGCAGCAGATCATTCTTTCTCACAATAATGCAATGAAGATTCGGCACCGGTTCTCCATTGATACTCGCAGAAAAATCAGCACCTCCCAATGCAATGAGTGCCGGTTGAGTGAACATAAAAACAGAAGCAGGAAAATGTAATTCAATAAGAGCTTCGCCGGGTTTATTTCCCACCAACATATTCGTTACCTGCATGGCATATTTATCCATAGCCCCTGTAGGATTAATACCTAACAGCTGATGGCCATAACGACCCATATCCTGGATAGTATCCAATATGCCCGCCTTGATAACTTTCAAACTCATTTTTACCGCATAGACGGAGAGGTGCAGAGATTCATCAGCCTATCGACTCCGTAATTTTTATTTTTTCAAATTCACTTTTATTGATTGGGTAAAACTGTACTAAATCCCCAACCCTTAGTAATGTTGGAGCTAAACTCGCTGCGTTAAATAGTTTCAATGGTGTTCTTCCTATAATTTGCCAGCCGCCTGGGGATGCTAATGGATAAATACCGGTTTGTTTTCCGGCAATACCAACACTTCCGGCTGCTACATTAACCGGTTGGGATTTACGTGGAGTTGCAATTTTCTCATCTACCTCTCCCATATAAGCAAAGCCGGGGAGGAAGCCAAGCATATATACGTTGTAGCTTTTAGCCGTGTGAAAACTTATCACTTCTTCTACAGAAATATTTTTCACTGCTGCTAATTGCTGAATATCGCTTGCAAATTCTGTGTCATAACAAACAGGGATTTTTATTATCCTTTCTTCACCATCCTTTTGCAAGATGGGCTGCTTCAACCTTTCTTCCAACAGTTGTTGCATGGTTTCAAAGGCAGTTAGGCCTGGATTCAATTTTCGAATAGCTGCTACATCATAATAAACAGTCAGGGAGCTATAGGCGGGAACCGCTTCAATCATTCCTGGCAGCGGAGTCTGTTGTAATTGGTTAAATCTTGCAATGACTTCTTTATTAATATCGATATCTATATAATTACCAAAGTCAACAGTGATGGCAGCATCGCCCAATGAAAAAATGTTGTATGAAAAGCCTGTGTAATTCATGCTAAGACCATTTGAAGATAGCAACTTAACTTTACCGGCTGATGGCAAGATTAAACCGGAGAGACAGTTTCAATTTATTATCCAAGCTTACACCCCGCCGTGCATGGAATGGGATAAAGGTCCTGAGCAGTTATTATATCAGTAAATGGACCAAAAGACCTGTTCAATGGGGTTATCCTGTTTCGATTTCTTTTGAGCCAACCACATCCTGTAATCTTAGATGCCCTGAATGTCCGAGTGGATTACGAGCATTTACACGGCCAACAGGGATGTTACAAAGAGATTTTTTCAGTGAAACCATTGACCAGTTATCAAAAGATCTCCTGTACCTCGTTTTTTATTTCCAGGGAGAGCCCTACCTGAATCCCGGATTTTTGGATATGGTGGACTATGCATCGAAGAAAAGAATTTATACGGCCACTTCTACCAATGCTCATTACCTGACTGATGAAAATGCCAGACGAACTATAGAAAGCGGATTAGATCGTTTGATTATTTCTATTGACGGAACTACACAGGATGTTTATCAGCAGTACCGTGTGGGCGGTCAGCTTGATAAAGTAATAGAAGGAGCAAAAAATATTGTAAAGTGGAAAAAGGAACTGAAAAGTAAAACACCATTTATTGTTTTCCAGTTCCTGGTAGTAAAACCTAATGAACACCAGATAGAGGAAGTAAAGCAATTAGCCAAAGAAGTGGGTGTGGATGATGTATGGTTTAAAACGGCGCAGATATATGATTATGAAACAGATCCCAATAATTTAATCCCCACCATTGATAAATATAGCCGCTATCGCAAAACAGCGAACGGGCATGAGTTTAAGGGTAAATTAGCCAATCATTGCTGGCGTCTCTGGCATGACCCGGTGATAACCTGGGATGGATTAGTGGCCCCCTGCTGTTTTGATAAGGATGCACAACACCAGTTGGGTGATTTAAAGAAAAAAACGTTCAAAGAAATCTGGAAGAACGGGGAATACACTAAATTTCGAAAACAGATTTTACAAGGGCGCAAAAATATAGATATATGTGCCAATTGCTCGGAAGGAACAAAAGTCTGGAGCAAGGATTAGTTACTCACCGCTTTCCTCTCCTGAAATGGAAAGAAAAACTGAACTGCTATGCAAATACCATCCTCAATATCTACCCGCCTGCAGTACCAGCATAAATCATTAATGGATATCATTGATGGCTTATCGGATGAACAAATAAGGCGGCAAGTAATTACGGGTAAATGGTCCATATTTGAAAATATCGTTCACCTGCAAACCTACCAGCACACATTTGTGAGCCGTGTAAAAGATATATTGAGGGAGAACAATCCTGTTTTTCCCCGATACACCGCTGAAGGAGACCCGGAATTTCTTGAAAATTGTAGCAAGTCCACAAGAGAAATTATGCAGGATATGATTACACTAAGAAAAGAAATGGCGGCAGAAATCACCTCCTTTCCCCCGACTGACCTGGTTAAAAAAGGTACCCATCCGGCATTTGGGGAAATGACATTGTTAGAATGGCTGAACTTCTTTTTGTTGCATGAAGCACATCACTTGTTTGCCATATTCAAACTGGCAGCAACCTTAAAAATTGCTAAACCCGGCGGAGAATACAGCGAATAAAAAAGGAGGCCGTCAAAACCATCGCTTTTCTTCTTCTCCCTATCGACGCTACACTACCATTTTTTCATTTCATCAAAAATGGAAGTGTAGAAAGAAGTAAAGCCTTCAATAAAATGGCGGAAAGATTCGGATAAAAGTTTCATGGTTCGGTGGAATTATAAGGTTTGTACTACAAATCAATTCATTTTCCTGAAATATTACAATACCACAAAGAGGTGATTTTTGGCTGTATAGCTGCGTGGTCAATGTTAATAATTTATAAAGCTGTTGCTGGTTAGCAACAGGAATGATGTAAGGTCCGGTGAACCTGATTTTTATCTGCCTGAAATTTGTGGTTCTAATGAATAGCGGCCACTTTTTCTAAAATTAATTTGACCAGTTCCTCTTTATTACCTGCTTCTACTTGATGTTCCTGCCGTGTGGTGGATGATTTGATGACGAGTTTTAGTATGATCTTATTTCCTGTCCGCAAGTAGCGACCATTAAGTTTATACGCATCAGGATATTCCCTGACATCCCAAAATACCAGCTTAGAATCACCCTTTGATGAAGCCGCATCTTCCATAGCATCATCCACTATTATACTTAATCCTAAAACATCTTCCGGTTCTACTTCATCCTGGAAATTGGAACGTATGAATACGGGTTTAACAGGAGACAATTTTACCGCTGCCACATCTTCAGAAGTCATTTCTCCAATATCAAAACTCTGGGCACCGTAAGGGCTAAAAACCTGCGGCTTTTGAATGCCGCCAATACCTTCGGCCAAAAATGGAACCCTGTCACGGGCATACTGAAATAGCAAACCAATATCAATAAACCGGTTATTACGTAATGCTGCACCCCTTATGGATTCTATAATACTATAAGTTAGTACACCCTGACCATACCGGCTGGCCTCATAGCTTACCGCATCCGCAGCACAACCTGTAATGATGTGCATACCTGCCCTGTCTTTCATTCTATCCAAAGCTTTAAGGGTACCCGATGAAATATCCCTTTTCGCCATCATATTATCAATTGCTTTACCAGATGCACATGCATCAATCATCAGCACCTGTTTCAGTGCAGGAATTTTTTTGATCAGTTCCACTAATTCTGCGCCAGAAATAGTTGCAGTTTTGCGAATAGCCGGATCATTGTACGCTTCCACACTGGCAGAGTATGCTTCTTTAGTAAGATAATAGAAATCTCCATTGGCGCCGCCCCAATTAATTCCATGTCCCGATAAATAAACAACCAGTACATCTGTTGATTTTGCACGGCGGGCAATACTATCAAAAATGCTGATAATATTTTTCCGGGTGGGTTGCAAGGAGGATTGGTTAGATTCGGTAGTCAGCAGCCAGCTCGTAGTTTTTGATGTTCCAAACAATCGTTTTGCACCTAACGAAAGTGTTTGTTCCATGTTTATAGCATCTTTCGATGGATATTTTAAATCTATACCTGTATTGGTATAATCACTAACGCCTACTGCTAGTATATATAGAGATGGACGTTCTGCCGGAGTTGCAGAAGCATCTGAACGATAGCCAACCTTAAATCCTTTACTTACCAGGTATCCTTCTTTGTTGTAAACTTTCACGGTTACTTCATTCATGGTATCCGAAAGCAGGTAAGGATGATTCTTCAAATTGTAATTTACCTGATAAGTAAGAGCATCCGGATTAGCAGATCCGCCGCGGGCATCTGATACAACTTCTTTTCCGTTGATATAAATGACTGTACGGCCAATTCCGCCACCCCGGTTGGATAAGTCAACATTTAATTTTCCCGTTGTTTTATCCAGCTTAAGATTGACAGCAGGGTATAATTTCACTTCGCCCAGCTGTTGTACATCCCGCAAGGGCTCATTGCTATAGCCTAAAATCTTTCGCAATAGTCCTGGCTCATAATATCTTTCTTTCAATTGTTCCAGGTCAATCACTTCCAATCCGGCAGTATAATGTAAAATTGTCTTGATTCCTTTGGGAGTTCCATCAAACAATCCCGAAGGGGTTACTACAACATAATCATTCCCCATTTCTTCCATAGACACCAGCGTTGCCAGTTCTTTTTTTTCAGCAAGGTCCCATATTTTTATTTGAGAATCGGAACTACCGCTGAAAAGCAAACGGCTATCAGCGCTGAATACTACGGAGGTAACTTCGGCATAATGACCCTCGAATTCTTTTACCAGTTTACCGGTTGCTGCTTCCCAAACTTTCAATTCTGTCTTTCCCCAATCTCCGCCACCACCGGCAATATATTTTCCATCATTACTAACAGCAAGATCTAGCAAATTCCATAAGCTGCCTTCCAATTCTTCTGTGGGTCGACCATCAGCGAGAGAGAATTTTTTCAGCCCTTTTATATAGTATTGTCCACCGGGTACAAACTCGACATCCGCTTTTCCTGCTTTTAAATTGGTGAAGATAATTTTTTGATCAGGCCATCTTATCAGTACATCATCATATATATATCCCTCGTTATCATCCGAATCAACAACTTCTACCGTAAGAAGCAGGTATTTCCCATCCCTGGAAAACTTTGCCACCTGCAGTGAACTATTTTCGTAACGGGAGTTGTTCTTTAAAAACTCGCTGAAGTTGATAATATTAACACCCGGAAGGGTTTCTTTAGAGGGGCTGTTGGTTAATATCGTTTTCCCGTCGGGGCTGAAGCAGGTAATTATGCCGTTACCAGAAGTATCTTTAAAATAATCCGATTTCATTTTTTCAAGATCATATGCACCCATGTATATTCCTGGACCGTCAGTTATGAGGTATTTACCCGCAGTATCCGATTGCATATCTGTAATCTTACCATAGTAACCGCTGAAAAATGTAACCCTTTCCGACTTATCTAAGTTCCATTTTTCAAGTTTGGAACTACCCGAACTTTCATCATACCCTGCAGCGTATAGATTATTACCATCGTTCGATAAAAGCAGTTTACTGACCGGAAGATTATAACCGGAAAAAGTTTTTAAACTATTGCCGGTGCCTGCATCCCATAACCTTAGTGACCGGTCGAAACTGCCACCACTGATAAGTAGTTTACCATCCGTGCTGCAATCCAGGCTATACACACGGTCTTTATGGCCTTTCAGGGTAGTAACTGGCTTGCCTGTTGCTACCTCCCATTTAATAATTGTATTATCAAAACTGCCACTAAAGAAATATTTTCCATCCTTAGAAAAAACCAGTGCATCAACATTTTCAGAATGTTTTTCGGATTCAAACTTTAGTTTCCGTGAAGACAAATCCCAGCATTGTACTTTTTTATTAATAGCAGTCACCATCCATTTACCATCAGGACTGACATCCATACCTTCAATCCGATCATTTGCTTTGCGGGTATCAAAAGAGTCAACTATTTTGCCACTATTTATATCCCAGAGCAATAGTTCATTGTCTGAAATACCTCCACCGGCACTTACCATAAAATTTGTTCCCGGAACGAGACGCACACTACGGATATTTTCTTTTGCACCGCTGAATATTTTTAATTGTTTACCCGTATTTCTATCCCAGATACGGATAGTTGAATCAAAGCCTCCACTGATGATCTGGCTCCCGTTTTTATTAAAGATTGCCGACCAGACATATTCACTGTGACCTTTAAATTCCCTGATCAGTTTACCAGTTACCACATCCCACAGTTTCAATTCGCCAAATTCATAAGACCCGCCACCTGTTAAAAGATATTTGCCATCAGGACTGAAACAAATAGAAGTAACATATCCCTGGTGACCTTTAACGGTTCTTATCTCCCGGCCACTTTCCACTTCCCAGAGTTTATAGGTAAAATCGGCGCTTCCGCTGGCAGCATATTTACCATCAGGGCTAAAGGCAACGCAATAAACAATTTTGGAATGCCCTAATTGCACTTTCAATTCAGCCTTTTGTGCTGTACTGGTTTGCACTATTATCAACAGAAAAAAAATGCTGATACCAACGCTATTACGCAGGTGCAAATTCATATTGAAATATACTAAATAAAATTCTGTTGCCTTTAACAGATAAAATTTGGTAATTCAATGTTGCAACATTAATTTTGTTGTTCAAACATTAATTACTTAAAATATACTATTATGACAGATTTAAGAACACAGGTTGACCAACTCAACCAAATGATCCTTGAAGGAAAAATTCTTGATGCTTTTGAAAAATTTTATGCAGACGATGTAGTAATGCAGGATAACAATTACCCGGTAAGAGTGGGTAAAGAGGTGAACCGCCAGTATGAAGAAGCTTTTGTAAATGGCCTTACGGAATTCCGTGGTGCGAAGGTGGTTAACACTCTTATCAGCGATGGTCTTGCGGTAGTAGAGTGGTGGTTTGACTATACACACAAAGATTATGGTGTACGTAATTACACACAGCTTTCTGTTCAGCGCTGGAACGGAGGTAAAATTGTTGAGGAAAAATTCTATTATAATAATTAATACTCTCTGTTTAAGCGAACTTGAAAAAGTTTTGGGTTAACATAAGGACTTAACCCAAAACTTTCTATTTTTATCAAACAACTTTTCTGATATGGGCATAGACCAGGATATAAAACAGGCAAAATTCAGGAACCCCCACCAGAAAGCGGCTATCAACCTTATCTACACGGTAGGTTGGATGAGGGACAAAACAAAATGTGTTTTTGAAGCAGAAGATATTACAGCACAACAGTTCAATATACTACGCATCTTAAGGGGCAGTTTCCCGGAACCCCTTTCTACTTTACAGATAAGAGAAAGAATGCTGGAAAAAATGAGTGATACAAGTCGTATTGTTGACAGGCTCATTGCAAAAGGATTAGTAAAAAAAATTACCTGCAAAAATGATCGCCGCCTCGTAGATGTCATTATTACTGATAAAGGTAAAAAGCTATTAGAGCGGTTAGATATCCGCCAGGATGAAATAGATAGAGTTTTGGGTAACCTTTCAGAAAAAGATGCTAATATTCTCAGCGACCTGCTGGATAAGATTCGGGATGGGGTTGAATAATGTATTTTTGCCGGATTCATAATAGCGAACCCTGATTGTTCATCCGAATCTGAAAACATGATACGATCCACCTTTTTATTTTCATTAATCACTGTACTATCCGTTCAATTTTTAAATGCCCAGCCCAAATATGAATTCAGGGGGGTATGGATAGCCACCGTTAATAATATTGACTGGCCGGCTGGTGGTGTTACTGATCCTGGCCAACAAAAAGCTGATTATATCCGCTTGCTGGATATGTATGAAAAAAATGGGATGAATGCTATGATAGTCCAGGTACGTCCTGCTGCTGATGCATTTTATCCCTCCCAGTATGAACCATGGAGTCAATGGCTGACAGGTGTACAAGGTAAACCACCATCCCCGTATTACGATCCCCTGCAGTTTATGATTGAAGAAACACACAAACGGGGTATGGAATTTCATGCCTGGCTAAATCCCTACCGGGCTGTTCATAATATCGGCAGTTCCTCTGTTGCTGAAAATCACATCACCCGCATACACCCGGAATGGTTTGTTACCTACGGTGATAAAAAATATTTTGATCCCGGAAATAAAGAAGCACAAAATTTTGTGGTAAATGTAGTTCGTGATATTGTGAAGCGGTATGATGTAGATGCGATACATATGGACGATTACTTCTATCCTTACCGGATTCCGGGAAAAGAATTTCCTGATGAAGCCAGTTACAAAAAATCCGGTAGCCTTCTCAATAAGGATGATTGGAGAAGAAGCAATACAGACTCTATTATAAAAGCTTTAAGTCTTGTCATCAAGCAGGAAAAAAAGTTGTGTCGTTTTGGTATATCACCATTCAGTGTATGGCGTAATAATGATAAAGACTCAGTAAGGGGCAGCGATAGCCGTAGCGGACAAACCAATTATGACGACCTCTATGCCGATATATTGTTGTGGCTGCAAAAAGGCTGGATTGATTACGTAACCCCACAGTTATATTTCACCATTGGTCATCCAAAAGTTGATTATGCTAAAATGCTGGATTGGTGGAGCCGTAACAGCTATGGCCGCCATGTATATATTGGCCATGGAGTTTATAAAGCCGGCACCAAAGAAGCAGGATGGGATAATCCAAATGAAATTCCCAACCAGATAAAACTATTGCGCCGCAATCCGAATGTACAAGGCAGTATTTATTTTAGCAGTGTAAGCTTTCAACGAAATCCGAATGGATGGAATGACAGTCTTCAAAATAATTATTATAAGTATCCTGCCTTGCTTCCTCCCATGCGATGGATAGATAATGAGAAGCCCTGGCCACCGATAGTAGAAAAGGAAATTGATGATGATTCTATAATACAATTAAAGGTGAAACCTGACCCTAGAAACCATATACCTATAAAGTATTATGTGGTATATCAGTATGCTGCCGATTCACACAGTGAAACGTTTGGCAATGTTCCTCAATATATTTCCAGGCTGATAACTACTCCTGATGGGTTTAAATTAAAAGAGCCGCTTTCGTCTAAACATTTTTCCTATCGCTATGTCATTACTGCTGTCGGGAAAAATAACAATGAAAGTGATTTAAGTGAGATTGCAATACTGGTACAACCGAACGGTAAGTGGAATTTTTATACCCCCCGCCCCTAAAGGGGAGTATAAAAAACCTTTATTTAACTTTACAGCTGTGTTATACATGTTTTGACATAACACCTGGTCAAGTAATTAAGCTAACCAATAAACTTCTTCGAATATGCCCGGCTTTGAACTCTGGAGTGATAAAGAAAGAAAAGAAGTAAATGATGTACTGGAGACCGGTATCCTGATGCGATATGGTTTTGACGGACCAAGAAAAGGTATATGGAAAGCCAAAGAGCTGGAGGCTGCCGTTTGCCAGACCTTTGGGAGTAAATATGCGCAGCTTACGTCCAGTGGCACAGCTGCCTTAACCACCGCTATGGGTGCATTGGGCATTGGTTATGGGGATGAGGTCATCACACCCTCCTTTACATTTGTAGCAAGTTTTGAAGCGATACTGAGTGTTGGTGCTGTTCCTGTACTGGTTGATGTGGATGATACGCTGACATTAGCACCTGATGCAGTAAGAAAAGCCATCACTCCAAAAACAAAAGCCATCATGCCGGTACATATGTGCGGCAGTATGGCAGATATGGATGCACTACTTTTTATTTGCAAAGAATATAATTTATTGTTGCTGGAAGATGCCTGCCAGAGTATCGGCGGCACATATAAAGGGAAACATCTGGGCACCATTGGTGATGCGGGTACATTCAGTTTTGATTTTGTAAAAACGATGACCTGTGGTGAAGGTGGGGTTATAATGACAAACCGTGAAGATTTGTATATTAAAAGCGATGGCTACACCGATCATGGACATGACCATAAAGGGGTAGACCGGGGTGCCGACCTTCATCCATTTATTGGTTATAATTACAGAATTTCAGAATTACATGCTGCCGTTGGTTTAGCACAGATAAAGAGGCTGGATGAATTTCTTAGTCTTCAAAAGAAAAATCATAACCAATTAAAAAATATTCTGGCTCAAATACCAGCCATCTCTTTCCGCCGGATACCTGATCTGGCTGGCGATAGTTGCAGTTTTATAAGCTGGTTCTTACCTACTGAAGAAATAACAAAAGCTGTTGTCGCTGAAATGAAGGCACAGGGAATATTACCCGGTAATTTCTATTGGTACGATAATAACTGGCATTATATCCGTAAGTGGGATCATTTAAAGAATTCCGTTACACTCAACTCCTTGCATCCTGAATTGAAAGCAAGAGTAATGGAACAGGCCAATAAAGATTTTTCAGCCAGTGATGATGTAATGAGCCGTTGCATTTCTACCGCTATCAGCCTGCTGTGGAATGAAGAGCAAATTCAAGAAAAAGGAGAGAAAATGGTGAACGTAATAAAGGCTGTCCTTAACAAGCACCAGATACCAGCCTGAGAATTTCCCTGAAACTATTTCCTGCAAATTTTATCAATAGCAGATTATGCCAGCCACTAAACTATTCAGGGATTTCTTCAACAGTGAGAAAAGCTCAGGCATACTGCTTATACTTTTTACTATTGTCAGTTTAGTAATTGCCAATTTTATTGCAGGTCAATCCTATCTTGATTTCTGGCACCAGAAAGCCGGGTTTACAATAGGCAGCTTTACGATAAATCTCAGTCTTGAACATTGGATCAACGATGGCCTGATGGCTATCTTCTTCTTATTAATAGGGTTGGAAATAGAACGGGAATTATATGTAGGTGAGTTATCCAGTATAAAAAATGCTGCGCTTCCTATTGTGGCAGCAATCGGCGGCATGGCAGTACCCGCACTTATCCATTTTATATTCAATGGAGGAACAGCCACCCAAAACGGTTTTGGTATCCCGATGGCCACAGACATTGCTTTTGCCTTGGGCATTCTTTCGCTGGCTGGCAAACGGGTGCCCTTGGCTTTGAAAATTTTCCTTACCGCCCTGGCTATTATTGATGATCTCGGCGCTATTCTTATTATCGCCATTTTTTACACCACCGAACTTCACACTACTTATTTATTAATTGCTTTATCCATTTTAGCTATCCTCTTTGTTTTGAACCGGCTACGGATTCATCAGTTGATCTGGTATATCATCGGCGGTATCATCATGTGGTATTGCATGTTGCAGTCGGGAGTACATGCTACCATTGCAGGTATCCTTTTGGCATTTGTTATTCCGTTTGGAGATGGAAAAGAAAACTCTCCTTCTTATAAGCTGCAGCATTTCCTGCATAAGCCGGTAGCTTTTTTAATTGTACCCATTTTTGCACTGGCCAATACTGGAATTATTTTTAATGGCAGCATCCGGGATGTAGTACTAAATAATAACAGCCTTGGTATTATCGGTGGTTTGCTGATAGGAAAGCCGCTGGGAATATTATTATTAAGCTTTATTGCTATTAAGCTTAAGCTTGCAAGTCTGCCAGAAGGAGTGAACTGGCTTCAACTGACCGGTGCTGGTATTTTAGCAGGTATCGGTTTTACGATGTCGATTTTTATTACCCTGCTTGCTTTTAGTGATAACAATATTATTCAATATTCGAAGATTGCTATTTTACTTTCATCGCTGGTGGCGGGGGTGGTTGGGTATTTGCTGGTAAAAAAAGCAACTTCATTTTCTCCGGTTGAAATAGAAGAAGAAAAGTAAGATTAGAATTTATCATCGATAAGGCTTGTTCACATTCGGTTTTTGCTCCATCCAGTTTACATACTCCAACGAACCAAGCCGTAGGCGGATGGGAACAGGAGTAATTTTATCCAGTTGCAATTCTTTTTGGCAAATAAACCCCAGACTGTTGATATAAAAAGAAGCTGTTGGCACATTCAATAAACGATATTTATTGAACCCGGTACTATCTTCATACTTAAGTACTTGAGGTAAGCTGAATGTTGGTTTAAAGAGATTGGGTGTTTTTTTGATAGTAACCCGACCCGAAAAGGGGATACTGAAAGAAGATTTCGGCTGCCCCAAAATTTCCCCATTAAACATTAACAGCAACACAACAAGAAAAATAGAAACCCGTTGCGACATATTTTATTTATTTGTATCTAAATTTAGGCATTATTTTTGTGCAAAGGTCGGATTTTCTAAAATCCCGCCCCCACCAGAAAACAGAACGAACCCATGGCCCTCAGTCAGAGCTTACAGCAGCGAATGCTGCAAAAACTATCGCCCCAGCAGATTCAACTCATGAAACTGCTGCAGGTACCTACGGCCAATCTCGAAACCCGGATTAAAGAAGAGATGGAAGAAAACCCTGCCCTGGAACTCGATGAAGATAAACATGAAGACTCTGATGAAATAAAGGATGAATTTAATGAGGACGGTGCTGAAGATTTTGAAGAAAAAGATGGCAGCGAAGATGAATATGAAAATATTGATGTCAGCGAATATGTATCCGATGGGGATGATGAAGTTGGTGATTATAAACTCCGGGATGATAACTACCCGGAGGAAGATGAAGGCCGGCAACTTCCTTTTAAAACAGAAGTGAGTTTTTATGAAATGCTCATCAACCAGCTTGGTCTTTTAAAATTAGAAGAAAAAGAACAAACCATCGCCGAACAGATAATCGGCAGCATAGATGAGGACGGTTACCTGCGAAGAGAAACTGCGGCTGTTGTGGATGACCTTGCTTTCCGGCAAAATATTATTACTACCGTGGAAGAGGTGGAGGCATTAATAAAACGCATCCAGCAGTTTGACCCTCCGGGAGTAGCTGCAAGAGATTTGAGAGAATGCCTTTTATTACAACTAATTCGCCTGAAAGACGAAGGCAAATCAGTTGATCTGGCTATTAAAGCTATCACCAAATACTTCGACGAGTTTACCAAGAAACATTACGAAAAAATACAACGGGGGCTGAATATTGACGATGACCAGTTGCGGGAAGTGATGCAACAAATTATCCGGCTTAACCCTAAGCCCGGTGGCACTGTAACTGAAGTAAACAAGGCAGAAAACTATGTAGTACCCGACTTTTTCATAATGAACAATGCCGGCAAATTAGAACTGACACTCAACAGCCGCAATGCCCCGGAGCTCCGCATCAGCGAAGGATACCGGGATATGCTGAAAGAATATGACCGGGGTGCCAAGAAAGATAAACGACAGAAAGAAGCGGTATTGTTTATCAAGCAAAAGATTGATTCTGCCAAATGGTTTATTGATGCCATCAAGCAACGGCAACATACATTACTCAGCACCATGAATGCTATTATGGAGCACCAGTATGATTTCTTCTTAACCGGGGATGATACAGAACTAAACCCGATGATATTAAAAGATATTGCAGAGAAAACCAACCTCGATATTTCTACCGTAAGCCGGGTTGCCAACAGTAAGTTTGTGCAAACAGAGTTTGGTACCTACCGTTTAAAATTTTTCTTCAGCGAATCATTAAGTACCGACAGCGGTGAAGAGGTTTCTACCAGGGAAGTAAAGAAAATCCTTAGCAACCTGATAGAAGCCGAAGAGAAAAAAAGGCCTTTAAGTGATGAACGACTGACTGAATTATTGCAGGAGAAAGGCTACAATATTGCCCGCCGCACCGTGGCAAAATACCGGGAACAACTTAATATCCCGGTGGCGAGGTTGAGAAAAGAGTTGTGATTTTGCCACAGATTACACGGATTAGCGTAATTTAATACAGAATTTTTTTATAGACACTAAAAGCTGAGGTGCAGCTAATCTGTGATAATTCGTGTAATCTGTGGCTGTATTTTAAAACGGTAAATCTTCTTTACTTTCCATCTGACCTTCATCAAAATATTCCTGCCCGTCATTGCCTGATGAATCAATTTTTGCAGCTCCGGCAGCATCAATTTTCCAGGCTTTCACATCAGTGTACCACTTACCATTATATTCTCGGCTTTCCACATCAAAAGAGATACTCAGTTGTGACCCTACCTGTAACTGGGTTTCATTGATCTTATCACCCCAGATAGAAATACAAACCTTTTTGGGATACTGCCCTTCTGTTTCCACAATAATATCCTGTTTTTTCCATTGTCCATTTTTGCCAGTACCCGTTTGCAGGGGAAGTAGCTGAATGAGTTTTGCCGTTAATTGCATGTAAAATTTATTTAAGGTGAAGGTACATATTGCCCTTTGATTAATCCTGTAGTGATACCCCCCAGATGGTATTTTTTAAAAAAAGACTCTCATTCATTTTGAATAAATAAGCAAAGTAGTATTTTACGCAGCTAAATCTTCCCAACCCGACCATATGGTATTCGCCAGCCTGCTTTTCCTTTTTATATTTCTGCCGCTTTGCCTGATGCTGTATTACAGCACAAAAAATCCTAAATGGCGAAACTGGGTATTGATCGTTTTTTCACTGGCATTTTATGGCTGGGGCGAACCTATCTGGATCTCTTTACTCATACTTTCCTCCCTCTTCGACTGGGGCAATTCTATTTTTATAGATAAACACCGGGGCACTAAATGGGCAAAGATTGGAGTAACGGTTACAGTAGTATTTAATCTTGCCTTACTGGCCACTTTTAAGTACGACAAATTTATTGTTGACCAGGTAAACTCTTTGTTAGGCACTTCCTTTACGGCACCTGGTTATGCCTTGCCATTGGGTATTTCTTTCTATACGTTTCACACTATTTCCTATGTAGTGGATGTGTACCGGGGTGATATAAAAGCACAACGAAATTTTCCTAATTTTTTAATGTACGTATCACTCTTCTCCTCATTAGTAGCCGGGCCTATTATCCGTTATGCTCATGTAGAAAAAGAAATTTATGGTCGTAAAGAAAACCTGACTGATTTTAGTTTAGGTGTATCCCGGTTTTGTATTGGTCTGTTTAAAAAAGTAGTGATTGCCAACATTGCCGCAGAGATTGTTGCTAAATACATGGGTGATAACCGTGACCCGTTAAGCTTTGCAGAATTGGCCAATTTTTCCAGCCTGGAGGCATGGGTAGGTTTAATCATGTTTGCCATTCAGATCTATTTCGATTTTTCCGGTTATTCAGACATGGCCATCGGATTAGGAAGAATGTTTGGTTTTCACTTCCGGGAGAATTTTAATTACCCCTATATCTCTAAATCTATTGGCGAGTTCTGGCGACGATGGCATATTTCCTTAGGAAGTATTTTCAGAGATTATGTGTACATCCCGCTGGGTGGCAATAAAAAAAGAGTTTATCTCAATCTTTTTATTGTGTGGTTTCTTACCGGTATGTGGCATGGTCCCAGCTGGAATTTTATTTTCTGGGGATTGTACTTCTTCATCTTTATTGCCCTGGAAAGAGCTTTCCTTTTAAAGTGGCTTGAAAAAGCCCCGGCCTTTATTGCACATATCTATGCATTGGTGATTATTATTCCGGGGTGGGTGATTTTTTACTTTACCGATACGGAGATGCTAATAGCTTATGTGAAGAAATTATTTTCCTTTTCATCTGGCCCTGCTGGCAATATGGAGGTAATGAATACACTCAGCACCCATCTATTCTGGCTGATACTGGCCCTTATTCTTTGTATGCCGGTTTATCACACCATTAAAAATTGGATAGATAAGAAGTCAGGCCGCATTTCGTTTTATAACACCACCGTTATAGGATTTAATGTGCTCTTACTTTTTATTTGTGTGGCACAATTGGTTGGCAAGAGCTATAATCCGTTTATTTATTTCAGGTTTTAATAAACAGTAAAAATTGAAGCAAAGAATATGAGTGAGGTAACAAAAAATAAAATGCACACCGTAAATGTGGCTATTTTTTGCGGATTGCTTTTAATAGGTGGCATTGCTTCCCTGGCAATGAAAAAGGAAACTGTATCTGTAATGGAAAACCGTAAGCTGGCAGCTTTTCCACAATACTCTGACAGTTTATTCTGGAGCGGAAAATATTTTAAACAGATAGATGAATATTATGCTGATAATTTTCCACTCAGGGATAAATGGATCAGTTTTTCCGACAAATTCAAAAGCAGTATTGGTTTTAACAGCAGCGAAATAAAAATGTATGATCCTACCAATGATGCAGAAGCCAATGAAAAAACAGATACGATCAAAAATGAAACAGTTAATAACGGCCCGTTACCTGATGATAGTGCAACCGGGGAAAAGAAGAAAGGCGTTTTTGTATTCAAGAACAGGGCTTTTGAAATGTTTGGAGGTGGTCCCGAAATGGGAAAATCGTATGCGGATGTTATCAATTCCTATAACCGTTTGCTGAAACCCGGCATACAGGTTTATAACCTCATCATTCCTGTTGCGTTGGAATTTGAGATTACGGAGAAATATGCCAGGTTTCAAAAACCTAACCGGCCTGCTATTGAAAACATTTACACTTCCCTTGATTCCAACATTAAAAAAGTGTGGGCTATTGACGAAATCAGAAAGCACCGCACTGAGTATATTTATTTTAATACTGACCATCACTGGACCAGCCTTGGTGCTTATTATGCATACCGGGCCTTTTGTTTTACGGCCGGGTTAACTCCCGTTTCGCTGGATACCATTGCTTATAAAACCAAGCCCTCTTTTCTCGGCTCACTGTACAGGCTGACAAGAGATCCGGGGCTGCAAAGTAACCCCGATTCTGTTCGTTATTATCTCTTTAAGGATTCGGTGAACTTTTATATAGGCAGTGCTAAAATCGGGCAATGGGTAAAATCAAAAATGTATGGTGAAGGTGCCAGCGGCGCTAATAGCTATTCTGTTTTTCTGCAAGGCGATTTGCCTACCGTAAAAATGGAAACACAGCATAAAAACGGAAGAAAGATTGCTATTGTAAAAGAATCCTACGGCAATGCATTTGCTCCCTATCTTATCAACAATTATGAAAAAGTAATTGTTGTGGATCAGCGGTATTACACCGGCGACTTTATTGCGATGTTGAAAGCAGAAGGCATTAACGAGCTATTATTTATCAACAATATTTTTGCGGCGCATACTCCGTTCCATATTAATAAAATAAAGGGACTAAAGAAATAATGGTAAAACACTACCATATTGCTTTAATCGCTTCTATAGCTCTTGTGGCATGTAGTTCTGGCAAGAACAAAAAAGATGATTCAGGAGCAGATACAACATCTGCAGTTCGTACTATTGTAACGCCACCACCTATTCCTGAAGTATTGCCTGACGATGGACAGGTAGGTGTAAAGAAAGGGGCTGTTTTTATTTTCAAAAACCGGGGCTTCGAATTATTTAGCGGTGGTGGTGGAAATGGCAGGCAATACGCATCTGTTATTAATATGTACAGCCGTTTAAAATTGCCCGGGATCAAAATTTATAATCTTATCATCCCTAATGGTTTTGAATTTGAAGTAACAGAAAAATATAAAAAACTCATCACACCTGCCAAAGATGCCATCAAATCTGTTTTCGCTGCTGAGGATCGGGAGATTATTAAAATAAATCCAATAGATGAAATAAGAAAACATCGCACCGAATACATTTATTTTAATACCGACCATCACTGGACCAGCCTTGGCGCCTATTATGCATATCGCAGTTTTTGTGAAGCCGCTGCACTTACCCCTGTTTCTTTAGACACTATTTCTTCGAAAGTAAAACCGGGGTTCCTGGGTTTGTTTCACCGGCTTACCAGATCTGCTATATTAAAAAACAACCCTGACTCAGTAAGGTATTACCTGTTTCCTGATTCTGTCAATTTCTATATTGGTAGTAGTAAGTCTATTGGATATTGGGCAAAGTCTAAAATGTATGCCGAACAGGTAAGTGGCGCTAATAGTTATTCGGTTTTTCTGCAAGGTGATTTGCCAATTTGTAAAATGGAAACACAACACAAAAACGGAAGGAAAATTGCTTTGGTAAAAGAATCATACGGCAATGCATTTGCTCCTTTCCTGATTAATAATTATGAAAAAGTAATTGTGGTAGATTCCCGTTATTACAGTGGCGATTTTATAGCTATGCTAAAAGCAGAAGGTATCAATGAACTTCTTTTTCTGAATAATATTTTTGCCGCACATACACCGTTTCACATCAGTAATATAAAGGGATTGATGAATCCAGGAAGTCCGAAGGCAAAACCATAAATCAACAACAATAAACGCTTACAGTTTCAAATGCTTCTGTACCCAGATCACTTTGGGTTTTAATTCTTTTGTGTATTTATCCCCGGTGGCATAGCCCACACTTTTCAGAAAATGATAATAGTCGCTCTTTGGATTTTTCTTCCGCCATTTACCATAGCGTTTGTCCTGCCATTCTTTATAGTATTCTATGCACTCCTCTTCCGAGTCAAACTTCTTGCACTTGTTTCCTTTAATATAAAATCCAAAAAGATTGTTATAACGAAGACAGCATTTTTTGCAACTTAGGTTACCTGTTTCCTGCATACATTGAGCCATTACAAAATCGGGGTGTTTGATGCCGGCCGCTTTGATACGGTCGTACATTGACTGCATCTTAGCCTTATTGATGTTTTGAGAAAATCCCTGTTGAAAAAAATTTATAAGTAAAAAGACTAGCAATAATTTCTTCATGCTTTGGTATTTAGTGAATAATAAACCCAAAATGGTTACGGCCTTGAAGAGATATATAAAGATAGTAAAACCTCTTCCTTTTATCAGATTCCGTTACTTTGCAAAAAATCAACGATTTTTTATGAGCACAAGAATGATGGTGGAAGGGCAAAATCAGTTGCAGGAAGCAAGAGAACCGGCATTCCCTCAACAACCTGCGGCCTTAAGAGTTGCGGCAAAAATTATCTCTTATATATTTCATCCTGTTTTCGTTCCGTTATATATTGTTTTGTTCATGGTGCATATTCATCCCTATCTTTTTACCGGGATGGCTGCAAGAGATAAGACAAGAATAGTAATGATGGGAGCCCTTATGTTTACATTTTTTCCCATTGTAACAGTCTTGTTATTAAAAGCATTAGACTTTATCAAATCTGTTTATCTCAACTCACAAAAAGACCGCATCATTCCACTGGTAGCCTGCGGAGTCTGGTATTTCTGGATAACATATATATGGTGGAATAGTAACAAAATGAGTGATTCGCTTTTCATTCCCAAAGAGGCCGTTCAACTGGCCCTTGCTACTTTCATTGCTTCCTGGCTGGGGTTGATGGCGAATATAAAAATGAAGATCAGCCTCCATGCTATTTCAGCAGGTGTAATGGTTACTTTGTTTATATTAATGGCATTGTCGCAGGAACTCAATTTCGGTATCTGGTTATCGGCTGTTCTTTTTATTACAGGTTTGGTTTGTACGGCCCGTTTCATTGTGTCAGACCACACGGTACAGGAAGTATATGGAGGTTTGGCAGTAGGTGCAATCTCGATGTTAGTGGCAAATTGGGTGGTTTAATTTGAAATAGAATATTTTCTCACCATACATTCCAATCCACTGCAATCGTTTCATTCCTGCTCGTAGGTTTTTGTAGCCCTTTAGTTAACTGCTCCACTCTTTCACCTACTATTTTTTTCAGCTCACTTATTTTTAATGTCGGGTATTTATACATGGCTTCCAGAATAGAATAAGTAAACACTCCATTCTTTAAATCATTTCTCTCTAAGGCGAATTGTGTTCCGGCTGCCGCAGAGATAATGTTGGCGCCGGTGCTCTTTCCAACATTCACAAACAGGCTTTGCATCAGTTCAAAGCTGTTCTTTAATCCAAGATGGCCTTCTTTTTTATAGGCAACGGGTTTTAACCCTTTTATTAATGAATCAGAGCTTGCATCAAGTGTTATCAAATCTTCTTTATCTACTTCGCCACTGTGACAGGCATCAATCAGCATTAATTTTTTTCGGGCAGGAATACTATCCAATAAATTCTCTAATTCATCATAAGGCAATCCATTTTCCTCAGGTTTATTAAAATTAACTGAGTAAGTAGAAAGAAAATAATCGTATTCTTTGCTGAGCATGCCGTGACCTGAATAAGCAACAATCACTTTATCATTCTCTGTTGTCTGAAGCAATTTTTGTCTTAAGGCTTTTACATTGCTGGTGGTTACGTTTTCGTTGAATAAAGTGTCTATAATTATAGCCTCTTTATATTTCTCTTTCAGCTTCGTTGCCAGATCCCGGATGTCTTTAGCACTGTATTGAAGATTATTTTTGTTATCTAAAAATTGATCTATACCGATGCCGATAAACCGAACTGATTCTTTTTGTTTTACTGCCGGTGAATAGTTTACAATAAGTGGCATCCTGTAGCTTTCTGTTCCATTTACATCGGTGATGGAAGTTTCTATTCTATTTTCTCCATGTGAAAGGTTGATAGTAATTGTCGTATCAAAATCATTTTTATTTCTCTTACGGATATTAATTCCTCTTTGTCCAAAAATGGGTGTTTCATTTACCCAAACATTGAAGCGATCTAATTTATAAGTACTGTCGTTTCCTTTTATAAGAAGTTTTAAAGTACCTGATTTTTGTTCATGCTCAATTACATCTCTATTTGTAAAATCGGCTTCTGGCACACTGTAGCCATCTCTGAAAGCAGTTGTATCAATACCTAATTTTTTTATCCGTTTCTCCCAGGCTTTATAATATGATTTTACCAAGGCTGTATCTGTATGCCCCGCGACATGCAATATTTTATCCGGACGATTAAATTTTATATCCAGTTGTTCAAAACTGATTACTCTCAGATCTTGGGTAATATAATGAAGGAGCTTGGCGGCATCAGGCGAGCAGGAATAATACCCCGAAGGAAGATGGGTAAAATAACCACTATCAACAACAAAGAAAGTATAGAGTATATTTCCTGTTTCAGCATCCCAAAGCTTACAGGTATTGTCGTCAGAAGCAGTCAATATTTTTTTCCCATCCGGACTGAATTGCGCTGTATTAACGTAGTTCGTATGACCTTCCAGGATCTTTAATAACTCACCAGTAACAGCATTCCATATCCTGGCCGTACCATCCCAGGAAGCAGTAACAACTTTAAGACCGTCCGGACTAAACCGGATTGCATTGATCCATTTTTGGTGTCCTTTAAAAGTTGTCAGTTTTTTAAAGCCTTCCATACTGAATACAGAAGCAATACTGTCACCATCTAAAACAGCGAGTTTTTTATTGTCAGGACTCAAATGAACCCCCCAAATAAACGGCTTTTGATCTTTTATATCACCAAGGAACTTTCCGGACCCCGCATCCCATGATTTGAAGACACTATCATCACTCATCGTAATAACCATTTTACTATCGTCGCTGAATGTGGCTGATTTCACAATACCTGTGTGTTCCCTGAGATCAGCTTGTGTTAGTGTTGTCCGGACATCCCATAACCGGGCTGAGCTATCGTTAGAAAGGGTAATAATTTTTTCTCCGTCAGGACTGAACTGTGCTGCTCTGAAAGGAAAGCTGTGGCCTTTCATATCGGCTGTTATGCTTCCGGAAGCAGCATCCCAGATTTTAGCACTCTTATCAGAAGATGCAGTTACAATTCTTTTACCATCCATACTGAATTCAGCATAATTAACTGATTTTTTATGGCCTGTTAAATTGGTAATAAGTGAACCCGTCGCAGCATTCCATACTGCAGCTTCGCTTGCATCGCATGATGTGACTATTTTTTTATTGTCCGGACTAAATGCCGCCGTTAGCATAGCTGCCGGGGCTTCCAGGGTGAATAATTTCTTTCCGCTAACAGCACTCCATATAATTGCTGTTTTATCCCGGGAGGTAGTTACGATTTTTTCTCCCGCAAAATCGAAGTGAACAGAAGTGACTATAGCCCGATGACCTTTATATAAAAATAGCTGCTTCCCCGTAGTGGCGTTCCAAACCCTTGCAGTGCTGTCATAGGAAGCTGTTACAATTTTTTTTCCATCGGCACTCAATTCTGAATATATAACTGGTCCATTATGACCGGCCAGCGTAATGATTAAGTTTCCAGTGGTGGCATCCCAAATTTTACCTGTACCATCCTTAGAAACAGAAATAATTTTTTTCCCGTCTCGACTAAAATGGGCGTAGTTAACAATATCTGTATGACCTGCCAGGTCCATGATAAGCCGACCGCTGGCCGCATCCCAAATTTTTACAGAATGATCGGCAGAGGCTGTAACAATCTTTTCCCCTTGAGCATCGAAACAGGCGGAGTTCACACTCCCCGTATGACCTTTTAATGTAAAGAGTACATTTCCTGTGGTTACCTCCCAGATGGTTACAATTTTATCATCTCCTGCAGTTATAGCTTTTTTACCATCCGGGCTAAATTCGGCATGCGAGATATAGAATCCTTTACCATGAAGTTCCGTGAGAAAACAGCCAGTAGCTACATCCCAAATTTTGGCTGTTTTATCAATCGAAACGGTGATGATTCTTTTCCCATCTCCGCTGAACCGTGCCAAAGTAAGAGGCTGCAAATGACCCAGAGG
>Ga0073902_10000452_pt1 | contig 24809 bp, 19 predicted proteins | sample KloWWTmeKNB19Kit_FD_66667 | JGI IMG/M metagenome (GOLD analysis project Ga0073902, IMG submission 66667) | Active sludge microbial communities from Klosterneuburg, Austria, studying microevolution and ecology of nitrifiers - Klosterneuburg... | ecosystem: Engineered > WWTP > Aerobic digester >...
CAGCAAATACATGGCGACCGCCAAGATCTGAACGGTAGCCACGACAACCGCTGCATCGTCGCTGTTCTCGGCCAAGCGCTGGATACGCACGAGCGTCTCCGACGCATTCGAAGGCGTCGCATCATCGAGCGATTGCAGCGCATAGTCAGCCATTCGCGGCGAGAGCTTCAATCCTGGAGTGGCCAGCAACAGCGGATGGCGCGGGCGACTCTCACCATTCAGGCGCAACTCATCCTTCCACCACGCCAACTTATGCGCACGCACCGTCGCGTCACGCAGCACCCAGCAGGCTTCGCCAATCTCGAACAAGACGCCAATACGTGCCCGCAACCGCGGCCATTCACCCTCCGAGGCAAACAGTTGTGCACTGCGCGCCGCTGGCCAGGCCTCCGCCCACTTCGCAAAGAACCCCGCAGCATCAGCTTCGATGGAAAAATCATCCATCGTGTTCAGTCCAAGTGGGCGATCAGTTCATGGGCATTGCGCACGAGCACATCGGCACCCCAAAGCTGCGGATCATCGCCGGCATCGATGTACCCAAACGCCGCCGCAATCGTACGCGTGCCTGCGGCCCTGCCCGCTTCGATATCGCGACGGTCGTCGCCGAACATCCACGCATCCGCGGGCGGCACCGCGAGCTGCTTCAGCGCGTGCAGGACCGGTGCTGGATGCGGCTTCTTGTCAGCCAAGGTATCGCCGCTGACAATGGCCGCAAATTCGCGACGTAGATCGAGCGCATCCAGCAGCGCGTCGGTCAGCCAGCCCGGTTTATTGGTCACGATCCCCAGTGCGATGCCGTGCACACGACACACCGTCATCAAGTCGACGATGCCATCGAATGGCTGTGTCGCGACCGCAATGGCCGCGCGATAGCGATCGAGAAACGGCTGAAGCAACGACTCGCGTTGACCCTCATCGCGATGCGGAAATGCCGCACGCAAAATGGCGCGGCCACCCTTCGATACGAATGGGCGCAAGGTCATCAGCGGCAGCGCATCCAGTCCCTCATCAGCACGCAGCGCGTTGGCTGCGGCGATCATGTCCGGCGCAGTGTCGAGCAAGGTGCCATCGAGGTCGAACAGCAGCGCACGCGTCCTAGCCGACAACGGACTTCTCCGCGTGCGCCAGATAGTTCACACCGACATCACTGTTACGCCAAGCTTTGCGCCGGAATGGGTCGTAGTGCAAGCCTTCGAGCGTGCGCAGCTCGAATCCGGCCGCACGCAAGCCGGCCGCGAGTTCGCTCGGGCGGATGAACATTGAATGCCGATGCGTGCCTTTCGGCAACAGCCGCAACAGATGCTCAGCCGCGACGATAGCGAGCGCGAAGCTGCGTGCGTTGCGGTTGATCGTCGACAGAAACAAGCAGCCGCCTGGTTTCAATAGCGTCGCGCCGGCCGCAAGCACGCGCTCCGGCGCCTCGACGTGTTCGAGCATTTCCATGCAACAGATCGCGTCGAACGCACTCGGCATGTCGGCGGCAAGTTGTTCGGCATCAACATGGCGGTACTGCGCCGTCGAACCCGACTCGAGCGCATGCAATCGGGCGATCTCGATCTGCTGATCGGCGGCATCGATGCCAAGCACATCGGCACCTTCCGCCGCCAGCGCCTCCGTCAGGATGCCGCCGCCACAGCCAAGATCGAGTACGCGCGCGCCCTTCAGCGTGATGCGTTCGCGCACGAACGCAAGGCGCAGTGGGTTCAGTTCATGCAATGCACGCGATGGGCCTTTCGGGTCCCACCAGCGATGTGCCTGTTCATTGAATTTCGCGATTTCTTGCGGATCAGCCGTCTGCATATCACTCCTTCCGGCGCATGCGTGCGCCCCAGCTGCGTGCGGTGGCAGCCAATCGTTCGATATCGAACCCGGTGAGACGACCCCCATCAAGCTTGCGTTCGCCACGCACCCAGACATCGCGCACATCGCGGCGATTGCTGGCGTAGACCACGTGTGAAATCGGGTGGTACACCGGCAGTGTGTCGAACTCGTCGAGTGCGATCAGCGTCAGATCGGCGTCCTTGCCGACTTCGATCGAGCCGATGCGCTCGTCCCAGCCAAGTGCACGTGCGCCGCCCAATGTCGCCATACGCAAGGCCGATGCGGCATCCAGTGCGGCCGCATCCTGCGCTACCGCTTTGGCCAGTTGTGCCGCCGTCTTCATCTCGCCGATCAGGTCGAGGTCGTTGTTACTGGCTGCACCATCGGTACCGAGTGCAATGTTCACCCCAGCGCGCCGCAGTGCTTCGATCGGCGCAAAACCACTGGCAAGCTTAAGGTTCGATTCCGGGCAGTGGGCGATGCTGACGCCGGCTTCCGCGCATTGCGCGATTTCGGACTCAGTCAATTGCGTCATGTGCACCGCAATCAAATTTCGGTTCACCAAACCCAGTCGCTTCAGGCGTGAGAACGGCCGCTCCTTGTGCTGACGCAGCGCGTCCGCAACCTCAAATGCGGTTTCGTGCAGATGCACATGCACTGGAATATCGAGCTGGTCCGAATACATGCGGATCTTTTCAAAGCTGGCGTCCGACACGGTGTATGGCGCATGCGGTGCCCAGCAGGCACGTAGCATTGACTCGTGCTTGAGTTCATCAGCGAGTGCCAAGCCCTTGTCGATGTACTCATCGGCATGGCTGGCCCAGGCCGTCGGAAACTCAATGACCGTGAGTCCCACTGCGGCGCGCAGACCGACACGCTTCAGCGTCGCCGCAGCCACCTCTGGAAAGTAATACATCTCGTTGACACAAGTGACGCCGCCACGCAGCAGTTCCGCTGCCGCAATCAGGGTGCCATCGGCGACCATTTCGGCGCCGACGAACTTTGCTTCGGTCGGCCAGATGTGGTCCTGCAGCCACGCCATCAGTGGCAGGTCATCGGCGAGTCCGCGCATCAGCACCATCGCCGAGTGGCAATGACTGTTGACGAGACCGGGGATCAACGCATGCCCGGGCCGCGACACCGTCTCGCGCGGCGCATAGCGCTGCCGTGCGTCGACGCTGGGCAGCAGCGCGACGATACGTCCGTGATCGACCGCGACGGCGTAATCCTCCAGCACCACGCCGTGCGGCTGCACCGGAATCACCCACTCGGCTTCGATCAGCAAGTCGATCGCGACCTTGTCCATGCGGGTTCCCAGTGACGTCTTACTTGACGCGCGAGACGTATTCGCCAGTGCGGGTATCGCACTTCAGCACCTCGCCGTTCTGCACGAACAGCGGCACCCGCACGACGGCACCGGTTTCAAGCTTGGCCGGCTTGCCGCCGCCACCCGAGGTATCACCGCGCACGCCCGGATCGGTCTCGACGATCTGCAGTTCGACGTAGGTCGGCGGCGTCACCACCAACGGCGCGCCATTCCACAGCGTCACCATGCACATCTCATTGCCCTTGAGCCATTTCACCGCATCGGTCATCGCAGAAGCATCAGCGCTGACCTGCTCGTGATTGGTCGGGTCCATGAAGTGCCAGAACTCGCCGTCGCCGTAGAGGTATTCCATGTCGGTATCGAGCACATCGGCCGCTTCGAGCGAATCGGTGGCTTTCATCGTCATTTCAACGACGCGGCCACTCTTGATGTTGCGGTATTTGACGCGGGTAAAGGCTTGGCCCTTACCCGGCTTCACATACTCGGTGGCGGTGATCACGCACGGGTAGCTATCCACGATGATCTTCATGCCGTTCTTGACGTCGTTCATGCCATAGGTGGCCATGCAAAGCTCCAGTGCAAAGAGCCACATCGGGAATGCAGCTAGAATGGGAAATCCCGAGAAATTCCGAAGGTCCGGACGCGAGCGCCCGGCGACAGGGCGCGCATGATACCGACAACCTCGCTTTCCTTGCAGCCCAAGGGCTGGCAGCAGCTTTGGCGTGAAGCCGTGACTGATCCGGCCGAATTGCTGGCGATGCTCGGGTTGGCCCATCTCGCACCAACGCTGGCCTTGGGTGGGCTCACCTTTCCGCTGCGGGTTCCGCGCGGCTATGTCGCCAAGATGCGCCCCGGCGATGCCCGCGATCCGCTTCTGCGACAGGTCCTGCCGCTGGACGACGAGGACCGCATCGTGCCGGGATTTAACCTCGATGCCGTCGGTGATCTGGCCGCCCGTGAGGCACCGGGCGTACTGCACAAATATCAGGGTCGGGCACTGCTGATTACCACCGGCAGCTGCGCCATCCATTGCCGCTATTGCTTCCGCCGACACTTCCCGTATGGCGAAGAACTGGCGGCACGCGAGCATTGGCGCGCGGCCGTCGCCGTGGTCGCCGCCGACACATCGATCCACGAAGTGCTGCTGAGCGGCGGCGATCCGTGGTCCCTGACGACCCCGAAATTGCGTGAATTGACCGACCAGTTACGCACCGTCCCGCATCTGAAACGACTACGCATCCACACTCGCCTGCCGATCGTGCTGCCGGAACGGGTCGATGCCGACCTCAGTGACTGGCTGCGTGGACTGCCCTGGCCAGTAGCCGTGGTCGTGCACGCAAACCACCCCCGCGAAATCGATGCCGCAGTGGTGGCATCCTTGGATCGACTGCGCGCTGCCGGGGTGCACCTGCTCAACCAGAGCGTACTGCTGGCCGGCGTCAATGACGACGACGACGTCTTGACGGAACTCAGTGAAGCGTTGTTTACCGCTGGGGTCTTGCCCTACTACCTGCATTTGCTCGATCGGGTGCAGGGTGCCGCACATTTCGAAGTCGATGATGCACGGGGTAAGAACCTGCACGCGCGGCTAAGGCAACGGCTACCGGGGTATCTGGTCCCACGACTGGTTCGTGAGATCGCCGGGGAACAGTCCAAAACCCCGGCCGGATGAACCCGTCAAGTCCGTTTGTCGGCAAAACACTGGCCTCGGGCGGCGCGAATACGGTAAAAAGACAGTCCAGAGTGAAACGAGGATGTCATGGCGCCAAAGGATCAAGTCGTTCGGCTGTTGATGGTCGAAGACTCGATGGAGACCGCCGAGCAGCTGATCAGCGCGCTGCGCAATGGGGGAATCCCGGTGCGCCCGGTGCGCGCTGAGACGGCCGAGCAGTTGGCTGTGCAAATCGTGGAGCACACGCCGGATATTATCTTGGTGGATGCTGCGAATAAGTCGCCGACATTGATCGAAACCGTCGCCGCAGTGCGCAAGTCGAGCAAGGATATTCCGGTCGTTGCACTGATCGCAGAGATCACCGAGCAGACGGTCATCGATGCCATCGTGGCGGGTGCCCGTTCGGTCGTGCTGCAGTCGCGCCCCGACCATCTCCAAATGATCGTCAAGCGCGAAGTGGCCGACGTGACCACGCGCCGCGCCGTGCGCCGCTTGGAAACCAGTCTGCGCGAAGTCGAGAAACGCTGCGACGCGCTGCTCGACTCCTCGCGTGAGCCGATTGCTTTCGTCCACGAGGGCATGCATGTCCGCGCGAACAAGGCCTATCTGGAAATGTTCGGCTACGAAGATTTCGAGGAAATCGAAGGCACACCAATCCTCGACATGATCGCCGGCGATGCCACCGAAGGCTTCAAGATCTTGCTGCGCAAGATCTCCAAAGGCGAGAAGCCACCGGAACGCCTTGAAATCAAGGCGAGCCGCAACGACGGCGGGTTGTTTGACGCGATCATGCAATTCGACGAGGCAACGTTTGAGGGTGAGCCCTGCACGCAGATCACCTTCCGTAGCCAGGAAATCAATGCCGAACAGGCCGCAGAACTGGATCGTCTGCGATCGCAGGATCTGGTCACTGGCCTATTCAATCGAGTCAGCTTTTTGGCAGAACTGGACAAGGTCGCGGCGGAAGCCGCTGCCGGCAAGGCCGACCTCACCCTGTTCTTCATCGAACCGGACAACTTCCGCAAAGTGCTGGACACCGTGGGCATCGGCAATGCCGACCTGTTGCTTGCCGACATGGCCAACATGCTCAAGTCGCAACTGCGCGCACACGACATTCCGGCGCGCATCGGTGAGTTCAATTTTGGCGCGATCTTGCCGCGCTTATCGCACGAGATGGCCGAAGCGATTGCCGAAAGCCTGCGCAAAACGTTCGAAGATCATGTCTTCGAGTTGAACGGCAAGTCGGTGAATCTGACGATCAGCAATGGTGTCGTGTTCATCGGCGAGAAGATCGCCAATACCCAGAGCATGCTGTCCGAGGCGACTGCGGCACTGAAATCGGCGCAGAGCGAAGGCGGAAACCGTTACACCATATTCGACCCATCGGCACAGGACAAAGCCGATGCCGAGAAACAGCGTGCGTGGCTGAACTTGGTCAAGGACGCACTGGCGCACGACGGCTTCACGCTGTATTTCCAGCCGATCATCAGCCTGACCAACGAAGAAGGCGAGTTCTACGAGATCCTGCTGCGGCTGAATAGCCCGAAGGGCGAGATCACGCCCGGACACTTCCTGCCGATCGCGGAAAAGCATGGCCTGATGCCGGCAATCGACCGATGGGTAATCGCCAAGGCGATCCGCACCGTCGCCGAACGCGAACGCGAAGGCCGCAAGTGCACCTTCTTCATCAAGACCACACCACACACGATGGAAGACCCGGCCATTTTGCCGTGGATTGCGACACAACTGCAGGCGGCGCGCCTACGCGGCGACGCGCTGGTGTTCGAGGCGCCGGAAAGCAAGGTGGTCACCAATCTCAAGGCAGCCCGCACCTTTCAGAAAGGGTTGGAGCAATTCCACGCGCATTTCGCCATCGAGCAATTCGGCTCCGGCCTGAATTCGATGCAGTTGCTCAAACACGTCGATGCAAAATATCTCAAGATCGACCGCACCTACATGGCCGAACTGCCGAAGAACAAGGAAAACCAAGCCAAAATCAAGGAAATCGCCGATCAAGCGCGCGCGTTGGAGAAGATGACCGTGGCCGAATTCGTCGAAGATGCCGCTTCGATGTCGATTCTGTTCTCATGTGGCGTTAATTTCGTGCAAGGCAATTTCTTGCAGGAACCGGAAAAGGTGATGTCCTACGATTTCGGTTGATGGCGATACCGAATCAGCACAACAAACGGCCCGGATTTCCGGGCCGTTTGCGTATCAGTAAACGACGTCAGCGTGGTGACTGTTCCAGCGCGGCGATGCGATCCGCAATCGGTGGATGGGTCATGAACAGGGCGCGCAGCCCGCTGAGCTTTCCGCCGGAAATACCGAACGCCTTGACCTCATCCGGCAACACATGGTCGTTCGGATCGCCGGCCAACCGGCGCAGCGCCGACACCATGCTGTCGCGACCGGCCAAGTGCGCACCACCGGCGTCGGCACGGAATTCGCGGCGGCGTGAGAACCACATGACAATGATCGATGCGAGCATTCCGAGCGCGATCTGCAACGCCATGTAGACGACCGTGTGCACAATCGAATCAATGACGCCCGGGCCGTCGTCATCATTGCGGCGCAGCGCCGAACTGACGATCGACGCGAGGATATTGCTAATGAACACGACAAAGGTATTGAGCACACCTTGGATCAAGGTCAGCGTAATCATGTCGCCATTTGCGACATGCGACATCTCGTGGCCAAGTACGGCTTCGAGTTCGCGTCGATTCATGCTGCGCATCAGACCAGTACTGACGGCAACCAGCGCATTGTTGCGATTCCAGCCGGTCGCGAACGCATTCATCTCGGGCGCTTCGTAGACCGCGACCTCGGGCATGCCGATACCCGCCTGCTCGGCTTGGCGACGTACGGTATCAAGCAGCCAGACCTCGGCCTCGTTGCGCGGTTGGCTGATGACTTGAGCACCGGTACTGCGCTTGGCCATCCACTTCGACAGGAACAGCGAAATAAACGAGCCCGTCATGCCGATCACAGCGGACATCAACAGTAGCCCGGTCAAGCTACCGCTGCGATTAAGTCCAAAGATTGAGCCAAGTAGGCCCAGCAGCACCATGATCGCCAAATTGGTGCCGAGGAAGAGTGCAATGCGTAACATGCCGTGATTCCGTGTCGGCCTGCCGACGTTGGCAGTAGCGCACATACTGCGGTTTCCACGGCGAGATTCAAGCGGCCAATGCAACGCGATGCAGATCGTGGCCAGCAATGTGATGGAGAGGTGAATGCATGAATGGCTATCGCGGGCGCTTCGCACCTTCGCCGACCGGTGACCTGCACTTCGGATCACTGGTGGCGGCGCTCGGCAGTTGGCTACGCGCACGCGCCTGCGGCGGTACCTGGCTGGTGCGGATCGAAGATCTCGACCCGCCCCGCGAAATCGCGGGCGCAGCGGCGCGCATGCTCGCCACCTTGCACGCCTTCGGCATGACTTCGGACGAACCGGTCGTCGCGCAGAGCCAGCGCCAGCATCGCTACACCACGGCCTTGGAACACTTGGTTGAACGCGGACTCGCCTTTCCTTGCGCCTGCAGCCGCAAACAACTGGAAGACTCCGGTGCGTTGCATGTCGCCGCGTGCATGCCGCCGCCGCTTGGCACAGCGCACGCCTGGCGCGCGCACTGCGCCGACATCGAGATCGGGTTCGACGACGCCGTCATCGGACGCTATACCCAGTCACTGCGCCGCGACGTCGGTGATTTCGTATTGAAACGCAACGACGGCCTGTATGCCTACCAACTTGCCGTCGTCGTCGATGACGCCGCACAAGGGATCAGCGAAGTCGTGCGTGGCGCCGACCTGTTGGACTCGACGCCTCGACAAATATGGCTGCAGCGCGTGCTTGGCTTGCCGACGCCGGACTATTTGCACCTACCGCTGGTTCTCGATGAACACGGCCGCAAGCTTGGCAAATCGCTCGCGAGCCAGCCGGTCGATGCCGCCAATCCATTGCCGGCGCTACGTGCCGCGCTACGCTTCCTTGGCCAACCCGATCAACTTGGGTGTGACGATGTGAACGAACTGCTGCGGTGCGCTGCAACATCGTTCGACATTACGCAAATACCTGCCTCGGTACCCTCCCGCATCGCTGGAATCAGCGACTAGAATCGGCGTGTTACCGCAGCAGCGGACAATGGAGAGGAAAATGACGCAACGTATTGCACTGGTTACCGGCGGCACCGGCGGCATCGGAACGGCGATCTGCCAACGCTTGGCCAAGATCGGCCATCGTGTCGCCACCAACTATCGCGACGAAACTCGCGCTCGTGCTTGGCAGGAAGAACAAAAGCGCCTCGGCTACGATTTTGTCATCGCCCCCGGCGATGTCTCCGATGCTGCGGCGTCGGCCGAGATGGTCAAGGCGATCGAGGCACAACTGGGGGCGATCGACATTCTCGTCAACAATGCCGGCATTACCCGCGACACCACTTTCCATCGGATGAGTGCATTGCAGTGGCACGAGGTGATCAATTCCAACCTGAACTCTTGCTACAACGTCACGCGCGCCGTGATTGAAGGCATGCGCACACGACAGTGGGGCCGCATTATTCAGATCTCGTCGATCAACGGTCAAAAGGGGCAATACGGGCAAGCGAACTACGCAGCGGCCAAGGCTGGCATGCACGGCTTCACTATTTCGCTGGCTCAGGAAAGCGCCAAGTTCGGCATCACCGTCAACACGGTATCGCCAGGTTATGTTGCCACTGACATGGTCATGGCGGTGCCCGAAGAAGTACGCGCCAAGATCGTCGCGCAGATCCCGACTGGCCGTCTCGGCAAGCCAGAGGAAATCGCCTACGCAGTGTCGTTCCTGATCAACGAGGAAGCGGCTTGGATCACCGGCGCGAACTTGTCGATCAATGGTGGCCACTACATGGGTTGGTAACCCGCACTAAAGCTTTGTGCCGCGCACCGGTTTGTTGATCTTCCTCTGGTGCGCTGCGCAACGCTTCTGCTAGTTTCGAGGCATGACCAATAGCCCGCGCATTATCAAGAAGTATCCGAATCGGCGGTTGTACGACACCGAGATTTCGAGCTACATCACCATCGATGAAGTGCGTCAGCTTGTCATCGATGGTGAAGACTTCGAGGTCCGTGATGCCAAAACTGGCGATGACCTGACACGCATGGTGCTGTTGCAGATCATCAGCGAGTACGAAGACAAGGGGCAACCGCTGTTCAGCACCAAGTTGCTGTCGCAGTTCATCCGCTTCTACGGTGACTCGATGCAAGGCTTCATGGGTAGCTATCTCGAGCGCAGCATGCAGGTCTTTCTCGACCAGCAGGGCCAGTTCCGCAGCCAGGTGAACAACATTCTCGGCCAGACGCCGTGGTCGGTCTTGAACGACATGACCGAGCGCAACATGGAACTGTGGAAGCAGATGCAGTCGAAGTTCATTGGCGATGCTGAAGCCGCCAAAGCCGCGCCAAAACCGGGCGACAAGAAGCGCTGATTTTCAATTCGGCACAGTCACCGGCTATTCGTCGTATAGATTTTTTTGCGGCGCAGCAATAAATTCCACTTTCTCTATCTATTTCATGGACTCAACTCATGTCGCAGCGCGTCGCCATTGTTACGGGCGGAATTGGTGGTCTCGGGTCGGCGATTTGCCGCAAGCTGGCGGAATCCGGTCGCATCGTCATCGCGGCCGACCTCGGCGCGCGTGGCGAACGCATTGCCGAGTTCCGCACCGAGATGGCCGATCTCGGTGAACGCGTGCGATTCGAGAGCCTGAATGTCGCCGACGAACAGTCCTGCAACGATCTGATCGCACGCGTCGTCGCGGCGCATGGTCACGTTGATGTGCTGGTGAATGCTGCTGGCATCACCCGCGACACCACCCTGCGCAAAATGACCACCGCGCAGTGGCAGGACCTGATGCGAGTGAACCTCGACGGCGTGTTCTTCATGAGCCGCGCCGTCGTCGAAGGTATGTGTGACCGAGGCTTTGGCCGCATCGTCAACATTTCCTCGGTCAACGGACAGACCGGTCAATTCGGTCAGACCAACTATTCGGCATCGAAGGCCGGACTGCACGGCTTCACCATGGCGCTGGCCCGAGAAGTCGCCCGCAAAGGCGTGACAGTGAATTCGGTATCACCGGGCTACTGTCGCACCGCCATGGTGATGTCGATCCCGGACAATATCCGCGAACAGATCATCAGCCAGATTCCAGTCGGTCGCATCGGTGAACCCGACGACATCGCCCGCGCCGTCGATTTTCTGGCCGCTGACGACGCTGGTTTCTTGACCGGCGTAAACCTGCCGGTCAACGGTGGCCTGTTCATCAGTTTCTGATGTCCGCGCGCGACCTCAGTCGCGCGAGATCAACCCGGCTTCGATCAACTTTTCGCGCATCGCTGCGACATGCTCAGCGTAGGGCTGCCAAGAACCGACGCCACGGCCATGGATGCGTTCGCGCACCAATACTGCACTGGCTGTCGCAACGATCTTGGCATTGTTGGTCGGATCCTCAGCACCCTCGATCCAGTTGAGTCCACAGAATCGGTACAACGCGCGCGTCACCAATCCCGGCACGCTGACCAATTGCTCATAGCGCAACGACAAGATTCGCTTCGGTAGCGCCGACTCGCAGCGACGCATCCAATTCGCGTAACGGATGTAATGCGCCGCAATCGAGTCCTGATCGTAGGCATAGGGATAGGTCGCGCCGAACAAGTCGCTCCAGATACCGAAGCAGGTATCGAGCGGATCACGCACGACGTGCACGATGCGTGCTTCTGGTAACGCCGCCGCAATCGCGTGGACATAGAAGCTGTTGCCGGACATCTTGTCGGTCACGTAACCATCGTTGCCGAAGCGCTCACGCAGGCGGCCACGATAAGCATCTCCGACACGTTGCCAGTCGGCTTCGCCGATGCGCGCGACGATCTGCGGATCGATGAATGCACCGGTCTCAATACCAAGCTCGCGCTTGATGCAGACGTTGAAATCCTGCATCTCGCCGCCGAGGCGAACATCCGGATGGTTACCAAGCAGTCGTTCCACGAGCGTGGTGCCTGAGCGCGGCATGCCAAGGACAAAGATCGGCACCGGGGTATCTGTCGGCGCCGCCGCGGCCTCTGCTGCAATTGCTGCGAACAGCGTTTCAGCATGGTGTTCGAGACCGCTGAACAGTTCGGCCTCCCGGTCAGAATCGACGCGCGCGATCGCTTGCATGATGTGGTTCGCGCGCTCCAGCGCGTTGGCCGCCGGGCCATGCTGCCCCGCCTGATCGAGCTCCTTGAACAACGCAAAATCGAGAATTGCCATCGGCTCGGTGGACTCGGCGAGCAATGGGCGCGCCGCTTCGATGCGCTCGACGTGGTGATGGCCGTCCGGCCGATGCCCAAGTTCGGCGATGGCACAGTGCGCCAAGGCAAAACCGGGTGCGAGTTCGAGCGCGCGCTCGAATTGCGCCAGTGCCTCGTCACGGCGGTCAAGTGCACGCAAGGCAGAACCGAAGTTGTAGAAAACAATCGGATTGCTCGGGTCGATCGCGATCGCTCGCTCAAACAGCGGCAGCGCTGCTGCCGCATCACCGAACTGGGTCAGCACCGAGGCGACACGATCAATCAGCGCCACCTCATCAATCGGCAGCGCCGCTGCTTTGCGCGCGGCAAGCAATGCCGGTTGGGCGTCGCCACGCAACAGGTAGCAGCGCGCCAGATGGGCATGAATCTCTGGTCGATTCGGCTCTAACACGGCCGCCTGTTCGGCACTCGCCAACGCCGCGACGAGGCGTGAATCGGCCGCTTCAGCCAACGACCGATAGAACCAGCCCAAGCCTAGTTGCGGAAATTGTTGCGTCACCGACTCGGTGACGGCACTGGCCGCAGCGATATTGCTGGCATCAAGGTAGGCGCGCGCACGGCGCAATTCACGCTGGATGCGAAGAAAATTCGGCGGCGGCGCGGAGACGGTCGTATTCATGGCAGTCACGAAAAAATCCGGGAGCGGACGCCGGAGCATACATCAAGACAATCACCGGCTAGTCAGAGCAAAGTCATTAATTAACAATAAGATAGGAATGGAATCTCAAGTCCGACTGCATTATTTGACGCACCCCTGAAAAGCCCCAGACGCATCCGCTGACGCGGCGCGGAACTACACCGGATTGGCAGGAAACCGCGACGACCTTCGCCAAACCGTCATTTCGGCAAAAAAAAAGGCCGGATCGCTCCGGCCTTCATTTCATCGGTCTGTCGGCAGAACTTAGCCGCGCTTGCGCAACCATTGGTCAATGGCTGGCGGCACTTCGCGCTGAGCGCGACCGGACACATAGATACCGATATGGCCGCCCTTGAACGACAGTTCGGTGTAGTCCTTCGTGCTGGTCGCGCCCTTGAGCGCTCGCGACGCATTCGGTGGCACCAAGTGGTCCTGCTCGGCAAAGATGTTCAGGATCGGCAACTTGATCGCTTTCAAATCAATGGCCTTATCGCCAATCTTCAGGCCGCCTTTGAGCAGCTTGTTGCCTTGGTAGAAATCCTTGATGAACTGGCGAAAGGCTTCTCCCGCCTGGTCGGGCGAATCGAAGATCCACTTTTCCATGCGCAGGAAGTTTTCCATCTCGGCCGGGTTGTCGAGAATATCGGTCATGCCGACGTACTTCTGTTGCAGCAGGCGATACGGCTTCAGGGTGAGGTAGCACCAATTCATCAGGTCCGCCGGCACATTGCCAAGGGTGTCGATGAACAAGTCGACATCCATACCTTGCGTCCAGTGGCTGAGCATATTGTCCGGTGTCTGGAAGTCGACCGGCGTCACCATCGTGATCAGGTTTTGTAGGGTTTCCGGGTACAGGCTGGCGTAGCACAGGCTGAAGGCCCCGCCTTGGCAGATGCCAAGCAGATTGATTTTGTCGACACCGGTGTGCTTCGACACCGCCTTGACCGAACGGCGCAGATAACCGTTGATGTAGTCGTCGAGCGTGACGTAGCGGTCCGACGGATCGGGGTAGCCCCAGTCGATCAGGTAGACGTCATGACCCGCTGCCAGCAAACTCTTCACGATCGAACGATCGTCCTGCAGGTCGACCATGTACGGCCGGTTCACTAGCGCGTAGGCGATCAGCAGCGGCGTCTTGTGCGTGACCTTGTGCGTACTTTTGAAGCGATAGACGACCAGCTTGTCTTCTTTGTAAATCGCTTCCTTGGCGCTAGCGCCATAATGAACTTCCGGAACATTCTTGAGAACATTCATGCCCTTGGCGAGTTTTTCTCCAAAGCGCGTGAGCTCTGCGGCGACTTTGTTCGGTTCGAGTTGGATCGGACCCATGATGTGCGTGCTCCCTGATCAGCGCGAACGACGGGCAGCCGGCTTCTTCGCCGTCACCTTGGTCGGAGTGGACTTGGACTTTGCCTTAGGCGCAGCCGACTTGGCAGCCTTCGGCGGCGCCGACGTGGCTTCGAGTGCTTCCAGACGGTCCTGCAGCGCACGCATTTCGCGGCGCAGTTCGTGCATACGGCGTGCCGTCGAGTCGACCTCGGTGCGTGTCGGCATGCCGAACTGGCCGGTGTAGCGCTCGACTTCGGTCTGTACCAGCTTGCGCACGGTCATCTGCTTGTTGACCAAGTTGCCGTAAGCCGTGCGGAATTCCGGGCTCAGCGAGACTTCGGCATAGCCGTCTTCGGCCGCGTCGATCCAGAGATCGTAGACCTCGCGCAAGGTTTCCAGCCGGCGGCCCTGTTCTTCGCGAGCGGCGAGCAGCGATTCAAATTTGCCGATCGCGCGCTGGCTGGCATCAAGCATCAGCCGGTTGTAACCCGACATCGCGTCCTGATACTGCAGGAACGCCACGGCTAGGCGCTGCTGGCGCTCTTGCGATTCGCGCGCATAACCGAACGCCGGCATGCCGAGCAGACCCTGGACTTCGCCTTTGGCCCAGTCGGCCGGATTCGGCCAGCCAGTGAAAAATTGTTCGAAGCCGCGTGCACCATCACCGGTCATCGCCGCAAACAAGTCATGCAGCGGATTGCGGGTTTCACCGAATTGGCCCAGTGCCCCCTGAAACAGTCGCGCCCAGCCGGCGGCGTCTTTCGGAAACGTCGCGCCGGTGGCGAGTTGGCCGGAGAACTTCTCGACCCAATCGAGATACTGCTTGGTGCCACCGACAAAACGTTGGGTGGCGGCATCGGTGCTGTCGCCCAGCTTGCCACCGAAAAGGTCTCCGAACGCTTTGGCGCCATCGCGCCAATCGCCCTGCACCACTTTGTTCGCGCCATCCGACACGGCGTTCCACCACTGCTGGTGCAACGTTTCCCAATCCTTGAACGCACCTGAACCGGCTTTCGCCATGACCTGTTCTCCCATTTGAGATCACCATGCTAGTCCTGTGTATGTTGCAGCGCAACATTCAACGGCTTGATCTGCTCCCCGGCGCGAACGCGGGACCAATGGTGCGCATTCGGATATCGCCCGGCTACCTCAACCCGAAGGTGAATGATAGAACTGTCGTTCCGGAGGAACCTATGAACCTGACGAAATCAATTCTGACCTTGACCCTGTTGACCGGTGGCACGATGGCGAACGCGGTGGATGAAGACCCGTATCTGTGGCTGGAAGAGGTCGAAAGCACGAAAGCGCTCGACTGGGTCAAAGCGCGCAATGCCGAGAGCCAGGAGGCGTTGGAGGCAGATGCTTCCTTCAAGCCGCTGTACGAGCGCCTGCTGGCAATCAACAACGCCACCGACCGCATTCCCTATCTGACTAAGATCGGTGATCGCTATTACAACTTCTGGAAGGATGCCGATCACATCCGCGGCATCTGGCGTCGCACCACGCTCGACGAGTATCGCAAGGCCCGTCCGACCTGGGAGACCGTGCTCGACATCGACGCCTTGAACACGCTCGAAAACGCGAACTGGGTCTGGAAAGGTGCGGATTGCATCGAACCCAAGCAGGATCGCTGCCTGATTTCCCTTTCGCGCGGCGGTGGTGATGCCGTTGAAGTACGCGAGTTCGATATCGCGAGCAAAGCCTTTGTCAAAGACGGCTTCGTGCTGCCGGAAGCCAAATCGGCGACCAGTTGGAAAGACCGGGATACGCTCTTCATCGGCACCGATTTCGGCGCCGGCTCGCTGACCGACTCGGGTTACCCGCGCAGTGTGCATGAATGGAAGCGTGGCACCGACTGGAAGGATGCACAAAAGATTTTCGAAGCCGAACCGGCCGACGTCTATGGCTTCGGATTCAGTGATTATGCACAAGGCACACGTTATGACGGTGTGGTGCGCGTCCCCGCGTTCTTCCAGAACGAAACGCAGCTATTTCGCGGCGGCAAGCTGGTCAAAGTACCGAAGCCGGATGACGCCGAGATCAGTTTCTTCCGCGAGTTTGCGCTGATCACGCTGCGCAGTGACTGGCAACCCGGCAAACACAAGCTCGCCGCCGGCAGTCTGGTCGCGATTCGCGTCGACGATTTATTCGCTGGCAAGGACGCGTACACCGCCTTGTTCGTCCCGACCGCGAAGCGTTCGCTGGCCGGATTCTCGACCACGCGCAATGCGGTGTTGCTGAATATCCTCGACAACGTCAAGAGTCGCCCACAAGTGATGGCGCTCGATGGCAAGACCTGGTCCAACAAATACTTGGACTTCCCACTGAACTCCGACGTCAACCTGTCCGCCGAAAATTCAGATACCAGCGACGATTTCTTTATGACGGTGACAGATTTCCTGACGCCGACATCGCTGCTATCCGGACGCGTCGGCGAACGCAAGATCGTTCTATTGAAACGCCAAGCGGCGTATTTCAAATCCGAAGGGCTTGTCGTCGAACAATACGAAGCGACCTCGAAGGACGGCACCAAAGTGCCGTACTTCATCGTGCTGCAGAAGGATCGCGCACGCGACGGCACGATTCCGACTCTGCTCTACGGCTATGGCGGTTTTGAAGTGTCACAGACCCCGGGCTACTACGCCGGTGCCGGCGCCGGCTGGCTTGAACGCGGCGGCGCGTTCGTGATGGCCAATATTCGCGGCGGTGGTGAATTCGGTCCGCGCTGGCATCAAGCGGCGCTGAAGGCGAACCGTCAGCGCGCTTATGACGACTTCATCGCCATCGGCGAAGACCTGATCACCCGCAAGATCACGTCAACCCCGCACCTCGGCATTCAGGGCGGCAGCAATGGCGGCTTGCTGATGGGCGTGATGTACACGCAGCGCCCAGACTTGTGGGGTGCCGTACTATGCGAGGTGCCGCTGCTCGACATGAAGCGTTACAGCAAACTTCTCGCGGGCGCGAGCTGGATGGGTGAATACGGCAATCCAGACATCGCCGAGGAATGGGCCTATATCTCGAAATATTCGCCCTACCAAAACATCGACGCTGAAACGACCTATCCGCCGATCCTGTTCACGACATCGACGCGCGATGACCGCGTCCATCCCGGACATGCTCGAAAAATGGCGGCGAAACTGATTGATCTCGGCAAGAACGTGACCTACTACGAAAACATCGAAGGCGGCCACGGTGGTTCGACGAACAACCAGCAAGCCGCCTTCATGGACGCGATCGGCTACGTGTTCCTGTGGGAACGCCTGAAGTAACCCCGGAATGGTGCCGGCGCCGTTGGACGCTCGCACCCCAACGAACGGAGAATCGCACCATGCGCCGCAGCCTGATCACTATCGGAGTCGCCCTCGCCATGTCCACCGCCACGGCGTCGTCGCCGGATTTCTCGTTGACCGTGTATTCGTCGGCCGCACCTGGGCAGATCAGCGCCGAACAGTTGGTGAATTTCGGTCTGCACCTGCCCGGCTATGCACTGGTGCGCGATCGCAGAATGTTGCAACTACCGAACGGCACCGGCGAAGTGCGCTTCAGTGACGTGGCCACCCGGATCGACCCGACTACGGTCAGCTTCGCGTCGATTACCGATCCGGATGGCACGCGTGTGGTCGAACAGAACTACCAGTTCGATCTGGTCGATGGGCAAAAACTGCTGAGTCGCTATATCGGTGAAACCGTCAGTGTCGACCAGGTCCGTGGTGATCAGGTCGAAACCGTGACCGGAAAATTGCTGTCGGCGACGAATGGATTGATCCTGATGCAACCCAATGGCGAAGTGCAGACACTGTCGCACTACGCCAACATCGCCTTTCCATCACTGCCTGGCGGACTGATCACCAAACCGACACTGGTCTGGCTGGTCGATGCACGGCGTGGCGGCGAACACGACGCACAAGTGTCCTACCAAACCCAGGGCATGACTTGGTGGAGCGACTACAACGTCATCCTCAAGGGCGATGCGAATGACTGCAGCATGGATCTTGCCGCTTGGGTGACCGTGGTGAACCAGAGCGGTGCGAGTTACCCGAATGCGCAACTGAAACTAGTCGCCGGCGAAGTGAACCGCGCACCGGCGGCACCGGCCCCGATGGCCCTCGGCATGGCCAAGCGCACCATGGTCGCGGAATCCACAGCACCCGGCTTTGAAGAATCGGAACTGTTCGAATATCACTTGTACACGCTTGGCCGTCGTACCGAACTGCCGAACAATTCGACCAAGCAACTCGAACTGTTTCCGTCGGCTGTCGCCATGAAATGCAAGCGCGAACTGGTGTTCACGGCATCGCCGCAGCCTTATGGTTTTTGGGGCGCTCCGATCAGCGACCAAGGCTATGGCGCAACCAACAGCGGCGTCGTCGGCGCTTGGCTGGAATTCGACAACAAGCAGGCGAATGGCCTCGGCCTTCCGCTGCCGGCCGGCCGCGTGCGTGTGAACCAGGCGAGCAAGGATGGCAGCCTCGAATTCATCGGCGAAGATGTGATCAAGCACACGCCGCGCAACGAAACCCTGCGTATCAAGCTTGGCGAGGCATTCGACGTGGTCGGTGAACGCAAACAGGTCGACTACAAGATCGACACCTCCGGTAAACGCATCGACGAAACTTTCGAGATCAGTGTGCGCAACCGTAAAAAGCAAGCCGCCACGATCCGCGTGCGCGAATACCTGTATCGCTGGAGTAGCTGGGCGATCACTGCCGAAAACGTGAAGCACGACAAGCGCGACGCCAACACCGTCGACTTCGTCGTCAACATCCCGGCCGATGGCGAGCAAAAAATCCGCTATAGCGTTCGCTACACCTGGTAGCGCGCCGTGAGTCGATAGACTCGCCTGCGCCCATGTTGTCGCACCCATCGCGCCCGCACTACACGTCGGCAGCACAGTTAATGCTGGCCAGCGCCGTATTGTTTGGATTGATGGCGGTCGCGATCCGCCTTGCATCGCAGTCGCTGCACACGTTTGAAGTTGCCTTCTTCCGCAATTTCTTCGGGCTAATGGCGACAACACCTTTGCTCGTGCGCCACGGTCCGTCGCTGTTGCGCACGCAGCATTTCCCGCGCTACCTGCTGCGCTGTCTGGTCGGCATCATCGGCATGATGTGCGGCTTTTGGGCAATCGGGCACCTACCGCTTGCCCAAGCGGTAGCGCTGTCCTATTCGTCACCGATCTTCGTCGTCATCGCGGCCGCCCTATTCCTTGGCGAGCGCGTGCATGCAAGGCGCTGGACGGCGGTCGCACTCGGTTTCATTGGCGTGCTGGTGATCACGCGGCCGGGTAGCCACGATTTCAATGTCGGCATGTTGATCGCGGTGATATCGGCATTTATGACCGGACTGGTGTCGATTCAGATCAAGCAACTGTCGGCACTGGAGCCGGCGGACCGGATCGTGTTCTACACCACCCTGATCTGGGTGCCGATGTCGCTGATTCCGGCACTGCTGGTCTGGCGCTGGCCGCAAGGCATCGTCTGGCTGTGGGTGATCGCGGCGGGCGTGCTCGGTACCGGCGGGCACATGTTGTGGACACGCGCGCTCAAACTCGGTGACGTGTCGGCGCTGACGCCGATCAGTTTCACGCAATTGCCGGTCGTCGCGACCGCAGGCTGGCTGCTGTTCGGTGAACGCGTCGATCGTTGGACCTTGCTCGGTACCACGATCATTCTTGTCTCCAGCGCCTACATCGCGCATCGCGAAGCCGTCCTCGCACGTCGCCACGCGACCAAGGAACCACTGAAATCAGTTGAGCCTTCGACCTGACGCTGCTGATCCTGGTCAAGACACCTCGTCGCGGCTGAAGTATCATTTCGCCACAATTTCCGAGGGAATCGTATGCGCTCGCTCGCGGCCCTGCTGCTGATTCTCGTTGCCGCCACCGGCAATGCCCAAAGCGTGATCTGGCCGGCAGCAACGCCACCTTGCAACGGCAGCCTGCAGAACTGCATCGATGCCCAACCGGGCGGGTTCGTCGTGCTGATCGCTACCGATACCCCGAGCAATATTGGCGGGACAGGCGACGCTGGCAGCCTCTATCTGCCGCGTTCCGTTTGGCTGACCGCCCGGCAAGGTTTCCATCCAGTATTTCCGACCGGTGTCGGCATCCAGAGCGTGATGTCCGGCACGACTTCGATCCATATCGACCGCCTGAAACTACGCAATGCCCGCATTGCGCTGTATGCGGTTGCGGGCAGCACGGTGACTGTGGACGTCCAACAGGTGGACATCGAAGACAACAACGGCAATGGAGGCTTCAGGTTCGAACAGATCGACAGCGGCAGCTATACCCTGCGGCTGGAGAACAACCACTACCGGCGCAACGGCGGTACTGCCGCGCCAATATCCGTCACTTCCTCCGGCGGCACGTTCGACGCCGACATTCGCTTCAATCGTATCGAAGTGCCCGATGACAGCAGCTCCGCCTATGGCTTGTTTGGCGCCGTCACCGGCAACGGGCAGCTCAATCTCGACCTGATCGGGAACCGAGTACTCGGGTCCTTCAGCTACGGCGCGCTGTGCGGTGTGATCGGTTCAGGCAGCAGCGCAACCAGCACCGTGCGGATGCGCGCGCTCAGCAATGTGGTCACGCCGTCCCGACGTGGTGTCGGCACCGGTGTGTGCGCATACGGTGGCGAGGGCACGATGTCGGTTTATGTCATCAACAACACCCTGACCGATCTCTTCAACGGCATCTCCGCCGGGCAGCGGCAATTTTCACCACCAACCTCGCCGCAAGCGATGACTGGCTACATCTTCAATAATCTGATCGCATGGTCCAACTACGGCGTCTATCAAGGATCGTTGGCCGCAACGGTAACCAACGACAATAATCTGCTGTTTGGAAACACCACCAACGGCATTGGATTCACGCCCGGCGCGCAAACGGTGACCACCGACCCGCGCCTGATCTCGCGTGAACGCCCCTACCTGAGCAGCGACTCGCCCGCGATCGATGCCGGGAACAGCCTTGCGACCTTGTTCGCCGGAACGCCGGCGCTACCGTTGTTTGACGCCGACGGCCACCGTCGACTAAAGGACAGCGCAATGGACATCGGCGCCTGGGAGTTCGGCGACGCCTGGTTCCGGGCGATTGCGCCCGCAGTCGGGGGCGGCAGCAACTGGTTCCAGTTCAGCCATTCGGCGGTCAATGGCGCAAGCGGCGCGCGCTTGCAGGCAACCGCGAACTTTTCACCCGCAAGCTCGAGCCTGCTCGCCCCGTTCGGTGTGTTTCAATTGGGTGCGCCGCCCTACTGGGCGTTGTATGCCGAAAATGTCGGCACCCCGATGCCGTCCAATGCCGGCTTCAACCTGTTCGAACCGGCACCGGGAAGTGGTCGGTTCTTGCACACGCTGGCATCGGCAACGTCTTCGAGCCAGCTCAACAACACCGCCGTGAACGCCAATCCCGACGCCAAGGTGTTTGTTACCCACAACTGGAACCCTGCCGGCGGCGGCGGCGTGTACAACAACCATTCAACCGGCGTCTACACATACGCTGGCAACAACTGGTACGTGCAGAGTGGCGGCGGCGAGACGATGCCGAATGGGGCAGCATTCAACGTCTATGCCCAAGACGCGAGTCCGACCGCGTTCACGATCACCTCCGACGCCAGTTTGTCCGCCCGCGGTGTCATCGGCAACAGCATGCCAATCGACATCGAGGAGATCGCGCCGGCCTGCACCGTGCTGATCGTTACGCCCTGGCTCTCGACATCCGACAATTTCGTGTTTGACGTCAGCCAAAGTCTCGGCGACTGGTACATCTACGCGCCTGGCGGCCTTCCGGACGGCACCCGCTTCAACGTGATGTATTCCCCGAGGCAAGTCTTCGAGTGCTCCGGTCCGCTATTCCGGAACGGCTTCGAATAGCGGTCAACTGGCGCGTGCGGTGTATTTGGCGGCGACATAATCCTCGACGATCGCGACGAACTCTTGAGCAATATGTGCACCGCGCAGGGTGTGTCGCTTCTCGCCGTCGATGAACACCGGTGCAGTCGGTGCTTCACCGCTACCGGGTAGCGAAATACCGATGTTGGCGTACTTGGACTCACCCGGACCGTTGACGATGCAACCCATCACCGCCAGCGTCATGTTCTCGACGCCGTCATAGCGGAGTTTCCATTCCGGCATCTTTGCGCGGACATGGTCCTGCACGGTCTTGGCCAGTTCCTGGAAGAAGCTGCTGGTGGTACGGCCACAGCCTGGACATGCGGTCACCAGCGGCGTGAACGCGCGCAAACCCATGGTCTGCAGCAATTCCTGCGCAACGATGACTTCACGCGTGCGCGACTCGCCTGGTTCCGGCGTAAGCGAAATGCGAACGGTGTCGCCGATCCCCTGCTGTAACAGCACCGACAAGGCCGCCGTCGATGCAACGATGCCCTTCGAGCCCATGCCGGCCTCGGTCAAACCGAGATGCAACGCGTAATCGCAGCGCGCCGCTAACGAACGATAGACCGCGACCAGATCCTGTACACCGCTGACTTTGCAACTCAGCACGATGCGATCGCGACCGAGCCCGATGTCCTCGGCCTTGCGTGCCGATTCGATTGCAGAATGAATCAGCGCCTCGCGCATGACCGTGGTCGCGTCCCAGGGTTCGGCGCGCGCATGGTTTTCGTCCATCATCTGCGCCAAAACGCTTTGATCGAGCGAGCCCCAATTCACACCGATACGCACCGGCTTGCAATAACGGATTGCCATCTCCACGATCGCAGCGAACTGGGCGTCTTTCTTGCGCCCGAAGCCGACGTTGCCCGGGTTGATGCGGTATTTCGCGAGCGCTTCGGCGCAGGCAGGTTCATCAAGCAGCAACTGATGACCGTTGTAATGGAAGTCACCGATGATCGGCACTTCGATACCCATCATCGCGAGACGGTCACGGATCTGCGGCACCGCCGTCGCCGACTCGGCATTGTTGACGGTCACGCGGACCAACTCGGAACCGGCACGCCACAGTTCGGCAACTTGCTGCGTGGTCGCCTTCACGTCAGCAGTATCGGTATTGGTCATCGACTGCACGACGATCGGTGCGTCGCCGCCGACGGTGACAGCACCGACCACAACAGGAACGGATCGCCGACGTGGAATCGGCGCGGAATACGGAATCAGGTCACTCATGTGGTGCTATTTTCGGCGGTTTTCGCCTTCGCCGCGACTCTTAGGTAAGCACCCGTGTTTTCCAGCAAATCGATATCGGCAATCACGCTGACCCGTGGTTCGCGGGTTTCCGAATATCGCTCGGGGCGCATCGATACTTCCATCCGCACAAAACTGCGTTCACCGATACTCGGTGCGAGAAAACTCAAGCCGCCGTTGCCTGGATGCAAGGGTTCCAGCTCAATCGCCCGCACCGGCGTCTTGAAGCTGCTACCCGCTTCGGAAATCCGCAACGCCGCCGGCTCGGCCTGGCGCGCCAAAAGTTCCACGCCAGCATCGACCTGCCCGTCGAGCGTGAAGCGCAACCAGCGGATCACGCCAACCATCCACTCGCGCGCCGCCGCATCGTCTTCCTCGGGTGATGCCAATCCGACTAATTCGCCGATGCGCGCCTTGGCACCACTTTCGGCACCCCATTGCAGTCGATAGCCGCCGAGACTCTGGTCGAGCACCTGCGCACGTGTCGGCAATGCGCGCGAACCTTCGCCGCTACCTTGCGCCCAAGATGCCGTCTTGTCGCGTTCGCTCAGGCTGATGCCGGGACCGCGTAATTCGCGCACGAAGTTCTCGAAATCAAGCTGCCCGGCAAGATGGAAATGGATCGCATGCAGGCCGATCAGTGTTTCCAGTTCGTGTCCCGCCGACAAACGCGAATGATTGCGATCAAATTGTGGCCGCCATGCGCTGCACAGTCGGCGGATGAGGTCCTGGCCCAGCGCAGATTTCGGACCACCCTTCAGGCCGAAGCCAAGCGGCCCCGGTGAAATGCTGGTCAGGGACAACTCGCGTTCAAGGTACTGCTGAGCGCGAGCTGCCGAAAACGCAACACGCTGCGCCCCTGCTGCTTGGCGCTCGTCCGCGGAATAGCCCGGACCGCGATCTTGATCCTGCGCGACATCGAAATCGTTCTCACCACCAGCCATACTCAAATCGCAGTACAACGCCCATGCGCGCATCACCTCGTGGGCATCAGCCATCTCCTTCTGTGCCAGCCGGTAAGGATTGCTGATCGCGAGCAGCAGGACATGGGCATAGCAGCGCTTCGGAGTGACGACCGCCTTGCCCAGCAGCGGATCAGCCACGGTCTTGTCGACGACGCCAATGGCATCGGTGAACCGATACAGATCATGCAGCGACTGCCACACCCCGGGCGATGGTGTTTGGTAAAGCAGATATCCACGCAGCAAAGACTCGCCGTAATGATCGATCGCGCGTGCCGACGCCAGCGCCGCGGTACCGCCTTTGAGGAACGGGAGCTTGCCCGCAGGCAGACAAAGATCATGGACGACGGTGCGGTAGCCGAGCGCGAACGCTTCGTGGAACTCGCGCGACTGCAAGCCAAGTTGCTGCTTGGCGTGCGGCAGCGGAAAGGTTGATCCGATGACCTGACGGTCGGCCTGCGCCACCAGTTGCGCCATCGGCGAGCGCAGGGTTTCCAGCGCATGCAGACGTACCGATGGATCGAGCCGCAGTCCGTTCAAGTCGTGGATGCCCTGCAACAACACGCGCGATGCCGACAACGGATTCGCCAGCGG
>Ga0073902_10000454_pt1 | contig 24728 bp, 19 predicted proteins | sample KloWWTmeKNB19Kit_FD_66667 | JGI IMG/M metagenome (GOLD analysis project Ga0073902, IMG submission 66667) | Active sludge microbial communities from Klosterneuburg, Austria, studying microevolution and ecology of nitrifiers - Klosterneuburg... | ecosystem: Engineered > WWTP > Aerobic digester >...
GAGGAGTGGCTGACGGGAAGAACCTATATAACTTTTGAAGGTATAACTTAATCGAACAAAACGCAAAGATGACTTTGACCAATTTACAGAAAAATCCTTGCACTATCTCGCAACGATCAATTTCCAAGAAGAAATTCATTTTGAAATTCTAAAGAGATAATCAAACCATTCTCGCTTGCCACCTGCTTTATAATTCGGGGCGCAATTACCAATTACTGATCACTGCTCACTATGTCACTGATAACCGTCTCCTCCCTCTCCAAATCCTTCGGCGCGGAAGATTTATTTTCTGGCGTCACGTTTTCGGTTGCCAAAGGCGCGCGGCTGGCGATTGTCGGTCCCAACGGCATCGGCAAGACGACTCTCTTGCGCATCCTCATCGGCACAGAAGAAGCCTCAGGCGGGACGATCACGCGCGCCAAGAATCTGCGCATCGGCTATCTCTCACAAGAAGCGGACTTTGAATTGCAAGGCGCGTTGTGGGATGTGTGCCTCGAACCGTTCGCCGAGTTGATTCGAATGGAAGGCGAACTGAAAAAACTCGAAGGTGAGATGTCTGACCCGACGACGCGCGACGAGGCGTTGGTCCGATATGGAAGCGTGCAACACACGTTTGAGGAGCGCGGCGGATACATGTATCCCATCCGCATCAAGCAAGTGCTGACAGGTTTGGGATTCGATGAACCTGATTTTCACATGTCGCTCGATCATCTGTCAGGCGGACAACGCACGCGCGCGCATCTCGCGCGATTGTTGTTGTCGAATCCCGATCTGTTGTTACTCGATGAGCCGACGAATCATCTCGACATCAAAGCGGTCGAGTGGCTCGAAAGTTATCTCACGCAATGGGACGGCGCGGCAGTCATCGTTTCGCACGACCGTTATTTTTTGGATCACGCTTGCAATGCCCTGCTCGAAATGGCGGTGAGCGGATCGGAATTTTATCGCGGCAATTACACGATCTATTTGAACGAGCGCGAGATTCGCTGGGCGCATCGTTTTGAAATTTTTGAAAGCGAAAAAGAAAAACTGCTCAAAGAAATGGATTACATCAAGAAAAATATCGCGGGGCAAAACACGTTGCAGGCAAAAGGCAAACTCAAACGACTCACGCGCATGGTGCAAGCCATCGAACAGGCGGGCATCGAAGCAGTCAACATGAATTGGTCGCAGTTGGATATTGAAACCACGCAATCGCCGTTCGGCGTGGATGAAGCCGAGCGACGCGTCCGCGCGCTCCGCCCTCCGCAGCGCGCCACGCCTGATCTGCATTTGCATCTGCGTTCGACGAATCGTTCGGGCGATCTCGTCATCCGCACAAAAAATTTAAAAATTGGATACGCCGCCGAAAACGGGACGCCTGAAAAATTTCTGTTCGCCGCGCCAGACATCGAATTGAGACGCCTCGACTGCGCCGCGTTGATCGGACCGAACGGCGCGGGCAAATCAACTTTTTTGAGGACGATCCTCGGTTCTCTCGCCCCTCTAGCTGGTGAGGCGATTCTGGGAGCGAGTCTACACGTCGGCTATTTCGCGCAGGCGCACGAGGGACTCGACCCCGAGAAAACTGTGCTGGAAGAAATCAGCGCGGCGTCTGGGATGTTGCCGTATCAAGCGCGCGACTATCTCGGCAAATATCTTTTCTATGGCGATGACGCCTTCAAACTCGTGTCCATGCTCTCAGGCGGCGAGCGCGGACGTTTAGCCCTAGCCAAACTTGCGTTGCAAGACACAAACTTGTTGTTGCTCGATGAGCCAACCAATCATCTCGATATTCCATCGCAGGAAATTCTGCAATCCGTATTGGATTCGTACAAAGGGACGATCCTACTCGTCACCCACGATCGTTATCTCGTAGACGCGCTCGCCACACAAATTTGGGAGATTACCGAACAACCTTCCGAGGGTTCAGAACCTTCGGAAGGTTCAAAGTTGACCGTGTTCAACGGAACATATTCGCAAATGAAAGAGGAGCGCGAGAAGCAAGCGGCGCGGTTAGCCAATCTCCAATCTCCAGCCCTTCGACAAGGCTCAGGACAAGTCTCCAATCTCCAATTCTCTAATTCTCGCAAATCAAAGAACACAGCATCGAAAGAGGAAAGACGAAAGATCGCCCAGTTACAAGAATTGGAAAACACCATCGCCGAACTCGAAGCGACGCTGGCGAATCTTGGCTCGCAGTTGGAGAGTCCGTTCGTGAAGCCAGAGGAAGCGGGGAAATTGGGAACGGAATACGAACGCGTGCAAAAGGAAATGGATGCGAAGCTGGGCGAGTGGGAGAGGATGCAAGTTGAAATTTGAGAAGTAGGTTTGCTATCATTATCTACAAATGATAAAAGATTGGACTGCGATTAGAGAACGTTTTATGAAAGACCCTTTGCCTGTCCGTTTGGGCGGACTTGCCGCGAATCTGAGTCGTATAAAATCCTTCTCGGCAAATGAGAATAGCCGAGAAACAGTTGCAAGCCTGATTGATGAATCAAAAATGTTCATCGAATGGACAGCCGCGCAGGCGGAAATCAATACTGCCGCGCTTATGGTGGATGTGCAAATCCAACTGGCTTTATGGCAAATTCGATGGGAACATATTTGGACCAACCCTTCTGAAAGGAAAAGAATTGCTGAACAATCTGGAATTTGGTCCAAACAGATTTTGGAACTGTCTGGTTTACTGAAATAAGAATACGAACGAGCGCAAAAAGAGATGGATGCGAAACTGGGCGAATGGGAGAGAATGCAAGTTTGACATTGGTCTATCGTCGTATTCTCTACCGTACAAATGTCGTTGCGAGGAGGGGTTTTGCTCTTCCCGACGAAGCAATCTCCTGTTTTTAGGAATGTTTCCGTTGAAAAGGAGATTGCTTCGCCGCCGAAAACCAAGTGTCTCGATAAGCTCGACAACCAAGCGGCGGCTCGCAACGACATAATTTGGCGCGATGTACGGTAGCAAATCGTCGTATTTATTCTTTTTACTTTTGGTTATGTCATGCTGAGCGCTAGCGAAGCATCTCTACGATTGCAATCAAGACCCTTCGCTAACGCTCACGATGACATGCTAATCGCGCCGAAGAGAAAGTAAATCCACCATCGGGGGGAAACGGTGGAATCAAAATCGGCATATAATCCTCCATCATTTCACTGCGGAGGATTCATGAAACCCACATTTCGTCAAAAGTTCAAATATTGGTTCGATACTCAGATGTCGCGCGGCACGCCGGCGATGATCGTCATGTTGTTTGTATTGTCGCTGGCGGTGGTGGCGGTGGCGGGCGCGATCATTTCGATTACAGGATTCGTACAGGATGGGCAAGAAGGAAGAATCCCGTTCGGCGAGGCGGCGTGGGAAAGTTTGATGCGCACGCTCGACTCCGGCACGATGGGCGGCGACACCGGCGTAGGCTTCCGCATCGTGATGCTCTTCGTCACCTTGGGCGGCATCTTCATCGTCAGCGCGCTGATCGGCGTGTTGAACAACGCCATCGAAGGGCAGATTGACCGCCTGCGCAAGGGACGCTCGCAAGTCCTCGAAACAAATCACACCCTCATCCTCGGCTGGTCGGCGCAGGTCTTCACCGTGCTAAACGAGTTAATGGCGGCGAACGAAAACCAGCCCAACGCGCGCATCGTCGTGCTGGCGGACAAAGATAAAGTGGAGATGGAGGATGAGATCCGCGAACGAGTCGAGGTCAAGGGAAAGACGCGCATCATCTGCCGCAGCGGGAGTCCCATTGACCCGAACGACATCGAGATCACAAGTTTGCATGAGGCGAAATCCATCATTGTGTTGCCGCCTGAAAACGGAGACCCCGATACCGACGTGATCAAAACCACGCTGGCGATCACCAACAACCCCGCGCGCCGCGCCGAACCGTATCACATCATCACGCAGATCCGCCACGCGAAAAATATGGACGTGGTGAAACTCGTCGGCGAAAAAGATAACGTGCAAGCGGTTCTCACCGGCGATCTCATCGCGCGCGTCGTCGCGCAGACTTCGCGCCAGTCCGGGCTGTCGGTCGTGTACACCGAACTCATGAACTTCGGCGGCGACGAAATTTATTTCAAACACGAACCCGTGCTCGAAGGAAAAACGTTCGGCGAGTCTTTGCTCGCGTACGAAGATTCGTGCGTGATGGGCATTCGCAAAGCGGACGGGAAAATTTTGCTCAGCCCGCGCATGGACTCGCGCATCGAAAAGGACGACCAGATCTTCGCCCTCTCGGCAGACGACGACACGATTCGTCTCGCGGACCTCAGCCTGATTCAGGTCAACGAAGCGCTCATCCACCCCAGCGGGAAAACCACAAAGCCCAAGCCCGAAAAATGTCTCATCCTCGGCTGGAACCGAAGCGGCGTGACCATCGTGCGCGAACTCGATAACTACGTGCCGAAAGGTTCGCAGATCACTATCGTCGCCGATATTTACAATATCGAAAAACAGATCCGCGCGCAGGGCGGCAGGTTGAAGAATCAGAGACTCACGGTAATGGAAGGTGAAACCACCGACCGCGACCTGCTCAACAAACTCAACGTGCAGGATTACGATCATGTTATTGTGCTGGCATATAACACGTTGAAACCGCAGGAAGCGGATGCGAAAACTCTCGTCACGTTGCTACATCTGCGCGGCATGGCGGAAAAAGATGAAACGCCGTTCTCCATCGTCAGCGAGATGCTCGACCTCCGTAACCGCGAACTCGCCGAAGCCACCCAAGTGGACGATTTCATCGTCAGCGAACACCTCGTCAGTTTGATGATGTCGCAACTCTCGGAAAACGGCGAACTGTTCGACGTGTTCACCGACATCTTCGACCCCGAAGGCGCGGAGATCTACCTCAAGCCCGTCAGCGATTATGTGACCCTCGGCGAAGCGGTCAACTTTTACACGGTCGCTGAGGCGGCGCGAAGGCGCGGGGAAACCGTACTCGGCTACCGGCTGGAGAAAGAGGCGGGTGACGCGGGCAGGTCGTATGGCGTGCATACGAATCCGAAAAAATCCGAAGCGGTTGTCTTTACATCCGATGACAAGGTGATCGTCATCGCGGAGGGTTAACGAGCGATTTGTATAATCCGCATTAGAACGCGCCAACTGGTTATTCTTTACGCAACCGAAATACCTATAAAATCGTAAACTGTATGATGACCAAAGGAGGTCAAAATGATTGAGTTGATTATCTATGTGGGAGCCCGCGCGCTGGTTGCGTTAATCGTATTGTATCTACTTGCCGGGATTCGATTTGTGCCTAATACACGAGTCGGTATTGTTGAGAAACGATTTGCGCTCAAAGGGTCGGTGAAGAGCGGCTTCATCGCCTTGAACAACGAGGCAGGTTTTCAGCCGAAGGTCTTGCGCGGTGGACTGCATTACCTGTGGGCAATTGTGTACGTGGTGCGGTTGGTGCCGCTCGTGACCATCCCGCAGGGGAAGATGGGTTATATCTTTGCGCGTGACGGGAAACAACTGGAACCGACACAATCGCTTGCCGCGAACGATATTGCGTTTGACTTTCAAGATGTAGATGCCTTCATGAAAAGCGGCGGGCAGCGCGGACCGCAACGCCGCGTCCTACGCGAAGGGACGTTTGCCATCAACCTCGTGCAGTTCATCGTGTTGACGGACGAACGCGTCTACTCGATGCCGCTCAGCCGCGAGGAGGTATCGGTCATCCAGGGCATGGCAACTGTCATCGCCGAACGCGGCGGGTTTTTCCCCGTCATCATCAAAGACACCGATGACAAGATCGGCATCGCCACCGTGCATGATGGTCCATCGCTCGCGCAGGGCGAGATCATCGCTCCTGTAACTGGTGATGATCCGAAAAACGCAGAAACGTATCACAACAAATTCCAGGACCCCGATAAGTTCCTGAAAGCAGGCGGTTTCCGGGGTCGTCAGTTGCAAGTTCTGGTCGAAGGCACGTACTATGTCAACCGTTTGTTCGCAACGGTCGAAATGATCCAAAAGACGGTCATCGAAGTAGGCAATGTGGGTGTGGTTGTCTCCTATACAGGCGCGGCAGGCGAAGACCTTTCGGGCAAGGAATATCGCCACGGCGAGTTGGTGGCGCGCGGCCAACGCGGTGTGTGGGATGAGGCGCTCCTGCCCGGCAAATACGCGTTTAACACATATGCGGGTAAGGTCGTTTCGGTGCCTACCACCAACTTTATTCTCAAATGGATCAGTAGCCAAAGCGGCGCGCACAAGTTCGATGAAAATCTTAGCGAGGTCTCGCTCATCACGAAGGATGCTTTCGAACCGTCCTTGCCGCTCTCTGTCGTCGTTCACATTGACTACCAGAAAGCCCCGTTGGTGATCCAACGCTTCGGCGATATCAAACGTTTGGTTGAGCAAACTCTCGACCCGATGGTGGCGGCGTACTTCAAGAACATCGGTCAGACGCGCACGTTGATCCAGTTATTGCAGGAACGCAGTGATATTCAACAAATTGCCAGCGCAGAGATGAAGGAAAAGTTCAAGCATTACAACCTTGAATTGGAGGAAGTGCTGATCGGCACGCCTTCATCCCCGGCTGAGGATGTTCAAATTGAAAGCATCCTTACACAGTTGCGTTCGCGGCAGATCGCCGAAGAGCAGGTTGAAACATACGGCAGGCAGGAAAAAGCCGCCTTGAAGGAACGCGAACTGCGCGAGGCTGAATCACGCGCCCAAATGCAGACGAGTATGACACAGGCTGAATTGAACATTGAAATTCAATCGAGTCAGGGTAAAGCCGATTACCAGCGTTCCATTCAACAAGCCGCGCAGATCCGCGCGTTGGCAGAAGCGGAAGCCGAGAAGGTGGCGCGCATCGGTATCGCGCAGGCGTTAGCCACCGAGGAACAAGTCCGCGCGTATGGCGGACCGCAATTCCAAGTGACGCAAACTGTGTTGAATCGTTTTGCGGAAGCCATTGAACAATCGAAAGTGGATGTTGTCCCGCGCGTGATCGTGGGCGCGAACAAGGATAGCGGCTCTGGCAACATCATGGAAGCCCTGCTCGCCATGCTGCTCTCCGACCGCTTCGGCGCGCTCTCGAATGAAGCGCAAGGCAAACGTTCGGAGGAAGCGGAACAATTGCGAGCCGATATTCGCAAGAGTATGACGACCAAGACGGATAAAGACAAGAAGGTATAAATCAAAAGAGCGACCCGATTGGGTCGCTCTTTATTTTGGGTCTTTACGAATTGCCGTGATGAACCGCCAGTTCCGGCGGCAGTTGCACTGCCGCCCGCCAGCAGTGCAACTGCTGGCGTAACAATCACGGCAATTCCCAGAGAGCCTTTATTTTTCAAATAATGAAATGCTTTCGATGTGATACGTCTGCGGGAATAAATCGAACGGCGTTACCTCTTTGAGTTTATAGCCGCCCTGAATCAATCGCGCCGCGTCGCGCGCCAGCGTGGATGGGTCGCAGGACACATACGCAATTATCTGCGGCTTCAATTGGACGATGGCATCCAGCGCATGGCGTTCGATGCCCGCGCGGGGAGGGTCAACGATCACGTAGGACAAATTGCCAATTTGTCCAACCAAACCCGGCAAAACATCCTCCGCCGCACCTTCGTACAATTCCACGTTATCGAATTCATCGAGATTCACTGTGAAGTCTTCGCAAGCGGACGAAGACGATTCGATCCCGATCACACGTTCGCATTTGGGGGCAAAGAACGCGCTGAAGAGACCGACTCCGCAGTACACGTCAAATAAAGTCGTAGACACGGAAACAGGTAGACACGTAGACAAGTGTTCCACCATCTTCTCTGCCATGATTGTGTTGACTTGAAAGAACGACGCGGCGGAGACTTTGAAGTCGCGTTCCAACACGCGGATTGTGATGTGATCATTCCCTGCAATGACAACGGAGTTTTCTTCGTAGACATGCGCGACGGAAATCCCCGCTTCGATCTCCATTTCAGGCGGCTCAGGCGAGTCTGATTCAAGGATGAGCATTAGATCGTCATCTTTTCCTGAGCGGAGCGAGACGCGCTCGATATTTGTTTCGGGTTCAAATTCGAGTTGATGCCAGAAATCGTTGATGGGAGATTCGGGGAGATGACATTCGGTGATGGGAATCACCGTAGGGGCAGGTCTCAGACCTGCCCCTACAAAACCCAATTTTCCATTTTCATCCAAAGAAAATTGAATGTGATTACGATAATTCCATGGATTTGGGCACGCCACCATCGGCTTGACAGGTGGATGTTCGATTTTGCCGATACGAGTCAGTTGGTCGCGCAGGATTTCGGTTTTGATTTCAAGTTGTTTTTCATAGGGAATATGCTGATAGTGGCATCCTCCACATTCGCCAAAGTGTTTACATTTCGCTTGAATTCGATCCTGCGATGGATCGAGTATTTCAACGATTTCCCCGCGCGCGAAATTTTTCTTCTCCTCCGTCAACCTCACGTGGACGCGTTCGCTCGCCAACCCAAATGGGACAAAGACCGCGCGGCCGTCGTCGAGGCGTCCCATCGCGTCGCCGCCGTAGGTGTGTTTTTCAAGTTGAATGTCAAAGGTTGCAGGTCGAAGGTTCATGTGGTCTGATTATAAATACAAAAGAGCCTGAACATAAGTCATCAGGCTCTTGACTTTCAACTTTCCAACTTGCAACTTTCAACTTCCCTTCAAATACTCGTCCATCGCCGCGAGCAGTTTCTCGATGTCTTCCATTTGAATTTCGCCCATGTGCGCGATGCGGAAGGTGGATTCCTTGATGGGACCGTAGCCGCCCGCGATGCGCATCTCGCGCTGTTTGAGGAAGGCGTTCAAGTCTGAGACGTTGATACCGCGTTCGTTTTTGATCGTCGTCACCGTTTGCGAGCGATAGCCCTCGGGCGCATACATCGAGAGGTCGCGCGCGTCTGCCCACTCTTGGACTCGCTTCGCCATCGCGGAGTGACGGGCGAAACGATTGTCGAGTCCCTCAGCGAGGATGCGATCCAATTGGAAATCGAGGGCGAAGATCAACGACATCGCGGGCGTGGCAGGCGATGAATCTTTCAGGCGGTGTTTTTCCATCCGCACAAGATCAAAGTACCAGCCGCGATTTTCGACAGACTTGGCTTTTTCCATCGCGCGGTCGGAGACGGCTCCGAGCGCGAGACCGGGCGGAAGCGCGAGACATTTTTGCGACGAGGTGAGAACCATGTCGAGTCCCCACGCGTCCATTTCGATTCTTGCGCCGCCGAGCGATGAGACCGCGTCTACAAGAATCAATGTCTCTGGCGCAACCGCGCGGACCGCCTCCGCGATTTCTTTCACGGGATTCTGCAACCCGGTGGACGTCTCGTTGTGGACGACGGTCAGGGCTTCGAATCTGCCGCGCTTAACTGAATCCGCTATCTGGTCGGGTGAAGCGGGTTTGTCCCAATCGAAAGAAAGTTTCTCGACATCCTTTCCATTGGAAACTGCGACCTCGTGCCAGCGATCCGCAAACGCGCCGTTGACGATGGAAAGCACGCGCTTGTTTACGAAGTTGCGAATCGCGGCTTCCTGCAAACCCGTTCCAGAGGAAGCGCTGAGGAAGACGCGGTAATTTGTATAAAAAAGTTTCTGCGATTTTTCGGAAGCGCGGCGGAAGATGGACTCGAACTCTTTGCTACGGTGAGGAAGCATCGGCGCGGCTTGGGCTTGCAAAACTTCATCGGCAACGTCTACGGGACCGGGAACAAACATGCGCGACATAGACTCTCCTTTACCGCGAAGCGCGCAAAATAAAAATCTTAGCGGCCTTCGCGTGCTTAGCGGTTAAGAATTAATTATTTCAAAAAGAACGACAGCACGATCAGCAAGACAACAAAGAATCCTGCCAGCGTTCCGATGCGCGCCAAATCTTTTTTGACGTATGTGTAATCGGGGTTGAATTCAGCGCGGCTTTGCGAAGAAGCCATATTCACGATCGGTCTTTTATTTTTTGCCATTTGATTTACTCCTTGAATTTTATTCCGTCATTGCGAGGAGGGCTTCGCCCGACGAAGCAATCTCCTTCACAGCGGCGGAGATTGCTTCGACCCCTTCGGGGTCTCGCAATGACGTCAGTTTTGCAATCTCGCAAACACAACAATCCGTTCATCGTTGACGAGATACGGATAACACGAGATCAACGTCACGGTTGGGCTGCCCGTGCTTGCCATCACTTCCACCGCCGTCGGCTCGACGACCGCCGTGCGATCCACCACGTACACATATTGCCGCTGTTGAGTGTAAATTATCACCTGATCGCCCGGCACAAGTTTATCCAAATAGCGGAACAACTCGCCATACACATCGTTATGCGCGGAGAGGATTACATTTCCATTATCGCCGGGGTGCGCCGAAGCCAGATTCTGCCCGACTCCCTTTTTGAGTTGCTCCCAACCATCACCTTGCACGATCGGCGCGTCCACACTCAGCGATGGAATCTGCAAACGGATCGCCTGATCGGGCGCAGATGTTGGTATCGGCAAATTCTCCAGCGACTGCACCATCGGTCGCAGATGCTCAGGAATCTCCTCGACGTTCGGCCGCGTGTTCCCCTGCGCGTCGGGCGGCACATGCCCCGACGGCAACACCACCGCCATCACCAGCGGCGTCGGCGTCAACTCAACCTGCGCGAAGGCAGACGCAACTTCTTCATTTAGATCACGCAGGACTCCGAATCCGCTGATGAGGACTCCGACGAGTCCCACCACCGCGAGGACTTCCACTGCCAACAGGACGCGATCCATCACCCGCCTGCGCTTCGACTCCGGAACTTGGGGCTGGTCGCCGTTTTCTTCAAGCGTCTCCACCACCGGAGCAGACGACTCGAGCGCGTCCGCTTCCACTGCAACGACCCTGCCCGTTCTTTTAAAATGCTCCAGCCGTTCACGACGCGCGCCACGCCGTTTCTCGATCAACAAGCGGCGTAATTCTTCTACGGATAAGTCTTCGGGGGATTTTCTTCGAGCCATTGCGGTTGGGATTATACCGCACTCAATTATGGCGTTATCAAAGATGGAACGAGCCGCCTGCGCGACGATTGAATCGACAAAACGTTGTATACGCTTTCAATGACCTTGCCTGCCTCGTTTGCGATACGCTGGCTTTTATCATGTTTCACACGTCGAATGTTGGTCTATCGCTCATCTTTCTCACGCTTTATCGCGAGATGTCCATCTTGAAAATATATTTTTACTCTTGACACATTCCGATCCCCCATGATATAAAACGCCCAATTAAATATTCGCTCTTATCCAGAGAAGCGGAGGGACCGACCCTTTGATGCTTCGGCAACCAGGCCAAAAGTTATGGTGCCAAATTCGGCAAATTTGAATGGCAAATGTCATTCACATCTGGAAGATGAGAGGACGGTATAGACGTATGCCTCTTCTTGTGCTTTCAGAAGAGGTTATTTTTTTAAGCGCTTAAAAAATTAAACTCTTCTGATGGGCGGAATTTATTTAAAAAATTTCAAGAGGAGTCTCAGTCCATGTCCACGATCAAAGAACGCGCATTAGGGTTTGCAACCAAGCAGTTGCACGCCGGGTATTCTCCCGACCCAACCACAGGGAGCCGCGCCGTGCCGTTGTACCAGACAACGAGTTATCAGTTCAAGAACACGGAACACGCCGCGAATCTGTTCGCGCTCAAAGAGTTGGGGAATATTTACACGCGCTTGATGAACCCCACCACCGACGTGTTGGAGCAACGCATCGCGGCATTAGAAGGCGGTGTCGCCGGGTTAGCCGCCAGTTCGGGTCATGCCGCGCAGGCGCAAGCGATCTTCACCCTGCTCAGCGCCGGCGACCATATTGTTTCGTCGTCCCGCTTATACGGCGGCACATACAATCAATTCGCATACACCCTGCCCAAGTTGGGAATCGAGGTCACATTTGTAGACCCAACTGACCCGAAGAGTTTTGAAGCGGCGATCAAGCCGAACACCAAAGTGATCTACGGCGAAACGTTGGGGAATCCCGATATTGCAGTCTTCCCGTTTGAAGAAGTGGCGGAGATCGCCAGGAAGCACAAACTGGTTTTGCTGATCGACAACACGTTTGCAACCCCGTATCTCTTCCGCCCGTTTGAATGGGGCGCGCATGTCGTCACCCACTCTACCACCAAGTTCATCACCGGTAACGGCACCACCATCGGCGGCATCATCGTGGACGGCGGCAATTACGACTGGAGCAACGGCAAGTTCGAGAATTTCAACACGCCCGATCCTTCGTATCACGGGTTGGTCTATTCATCCCTGACCGGCGCCGGCTTGCCGCCTTTCGCCATCAAAGCGCGCGTGCATGTGCTACGCGACATTGGCGCGTGCCAGGCTCCGTTCAACGCATGGCAAACCCTGCTCGGAGTTGAGACGCTCAACTTGCGCATGGAACGCCACGTCCAAAATACGCAAGCCGTCGCGGAATTCCTTGAGAAACATCCCAAAGTGAGCTGGGTCTCTTACCCCGGTTTGAAAAGCCACCCGGATCATCAACGCGCCAAAAAATATTTGCCCAAAGGCGCAGGCGCGATCCTCGGATTCGGCGTGAAAGGCGGACTGGAAGCTGGCAAGAAGTTTATCGAAAGCCTGCAACTATTCAGCCACCTCGCCAACGTGGGTGACGCGCGCAGTCTTGCGATTCACCCGGCGACCACGACCCATAGCCAACTCAACGAAGAGCAACAATCTTCGGCTGGCGTCAAGCCCGATTTCGTTCGCCTGAGCATCGGCATCGAAGATATCGAAGATATTCTTTGGGATTTGGACCAGGCGCTCAATTAAGAAAGGATGAAGGATGAAACGTGAAGGATGAATTTTCATCCTTCCGTTTTCATCCTTGCTCTTCCCATGCCTGTAAAAATCCCCGCAACTCTTCCCGCCCGCGCCACACTGGAGCATGAAAACGTCTTCATCATGGATGAGGACCGCGCGCTTCGTCAGGACATCCGCGCCTTGCGTGTGGCAATCCTAAATCTGATGCCCACCAAGATCGCAACCGAAACCCAGTTGTTGCGCCTGCTGTCCAACTCCGCGTTGCAAGTTGAGATCACCTTATTACACACCGCCACGCACGAATCAAAAAACACCGATGCCGAGCATTTGCTCAATCACTACGTCACTTTTGAAGAAATAAAAAACGAAGAATTCGACGGGCTGATCATCACCGGCGCGCCGATAGAACAAATGCTGTTTGAAGATGTGGATTATTGGAATGAACTCACCCAAATTTTAGATTGGGCGGAGACAAACGTCGAATCCAATTTTTATATCTGCTGGGGAGCGCAAGCCGCGCTCTATCACCGCTATGGAATTCAAAAATACGACCTGCCCCGCAAAATGTTCGGCGTATTTGAACATCGCGTATTGGAGCCGAACGAAAGTTTAATGCGCGGATTTGACGATGTTTTTCTCGCGCCGCACTCCCGCCACACGGAAATTCGAAGCGAAGACATTGCCAACGTAAACGAGATCCAAATTTTGGCGCAGTCAGACGAGGCGGGGGTGTACATCGTCGGCTCGAAGGACGGGAAACACATCTTCGTCACGGGTCACTCCGAATACGATCCGCTTACCTTAAAAGGCGAGTATGACCGCGACGTGAATAAAGGACTGCCGATTCACGTCCCTAAAAATTACTACCCGAACGACGACCCTGCCCAATCCCCCCATGTGCGTTGGCGCGGACATGCCAATTTATTATATTCAAACTGGCTGAATTACTACGTCTATCAAAACACAGCCTTTGATACGGACAAACAATAGCAATGAAGAGCTCTCGCAAATTCGGTTTTACCACGCGGCAGTTACACGCGGGCTACAAAGCGGACCCGGCAACTGGCAGTCGCGCCGTGCCAATTTACCAGACCGCTGCCTATGCTCTACAAAGCACGGAACGCGCCGCGCGTTTATTCGCTTTGCAAGAAGCAGGTCACATTTACACGCGCATCTCCAACCCAACCACGAGCGTGTTTGAAGAACGGATTGCCAGTTTGGAAGGCGGTATCGGCGCCGTGGAGACCAGTTCGGGCCATGCGGCGCAAGCAACCGCCATATTGACCCTTTGCGAAGCAGGCGATCATATCGTCGCGCCGTCCACTTTATACGGCGGGACGGTGACGCAATTCAAATACACATTTCCCAAATTGGGGATTCAAGTCACCCTGGTGGACCCCAACGACCCCGAAAATTTCCGCCGCGCGATTCAGCCCAACACCAAAATTATTTATGGCGAGACTGTTTCCAATCCGCTCGTCAATATTTTTCCGTTTGAAGAAGTTGCCGCCATCGCAAAAGAATTTGCGATCCCGTTGATGATCGACAACACTTTCGCCACGCCGTATTTGTGCCGCCCGTTCGAATGGGGCGCGGACATCGTCACCTACTCCACCACAAAATTCATCGGCGGGCACGGCACAGCCATCGGCGGCGCGATCGTGGACAAAGGAAATTTCGATTGGAAGAAAAGCGGGCGCTTCAAAAACTTCACCGAGCCTGATCCTTCCTATCATCACATCGTCTACGCCGACGACTTCGGGCCCGCCGCCTTTATTTCCAAAGCCCGCGCGGGCATCCTGCGCGATTTCGGCGCGTGTCAACAACCCATCGCTTCGTGGTGGTTCCTGCTGGGGCTGGAGACTCTCTCCCTGCGCTTGGAACAACACTGTAAAAACGCGCAACACGTGGCGGAGTTTTTAGAGAGTCATCCAAAGGTTAAGTGGGTCACCTATTCGGGTTTGCCAAGTCATCCCAATCATGAAAAAGCAAAAAAATATCTTCCCAAAGGTTCGGGCGCGATGCTTGGCTTCGGCGTGCATGGCGGCAAAGAAGCGGGAGCGCGCTTCATTAACAACTTACAACTGCTCAGTCACGTCGCCAATGTAGGAGATGTGAAATCCATGGCAATTCATCCCGCCAGCACGACTCATTCGCAACTGTCGGAAGAAGAACAGATCGCCGCCGGCGTCAGCCCCGATTTTATTCGCCTCTCAATCGGTCTCGAAGACATCGAAGATATTCTTTGGGACATTAACCAGGCGCTCAACGAAACGATGAAATCGAAACTCCCACTTGACTCTATCCCATGCCTCGCATAGAATACCGCCCAACATGCGCCACACTTGCTTCACCACCATGACTACAACTACCTCAGGAATTCTCCGTGAGGAAATTGCGCTTGGATGATGAAGTAACCGACTCAAAAAGTTATCTCAAAACGCACAACGCCTCACGGAAACGTGAGGCGTTTTTTATTATGCTAAGACCTCGCAGGTCTATTGGAGAAAATATGAAGCAAACACTCGTGATGAAATTCGGAGGCACCTCCGTCGGGTCTGTGGATGCGCTCGTCAGCGCGACTCAGATCATCCGCGATACAAAACGGGATTGGGAGCGGGTCGTCGTCGTGACTTCGGCGATGTCTGGCGTGACAGACCTGCTACTCAACTCCGCCTCGCTCGCTTCGCAGGGGAAACCTGATTTACGTGCGGGCGCCGAATCCACACTGCGACAAAAACACTTCGCCGCGCTTGACGCGCTGGTCAAGGATGAAACACTTCGCGAACAAACAAAATGCGAAATCAACGAGTTGATCCAATCGCTGGTTGATCTATGCAAAGCGATTGCCGTGTTGGGCGAGTCCAGTCCGCGCGCGTTGGACGCGGTGGCATCGCTGGGCGAGCGGATGAGCGTCCGCTTGCTCGCGGCGGTGACGAACGAAGCGGGCATCAAAGCCGCATGGATTGAATCAGCCTCGTTTGTCGTCACGAACGCTCACTTCCAGAATGCGAATCCCGATTTCAAAGTCACCACGGAGAAGACGCGCGCGGCGTTGAATCCATTGCTCGATGCAGGCGTGGTCCCGATCACAACGGGCTTCATCGGCGCGACGCCCGACGGAGTCGTCACCACGCTGGGGCGCGGCGGAAGCGATTATTCTGCCGCGATCATCGGCAAAGCCCTGCCCGCCGACGAGGTGTGGATTTGGACCGACGTGGACGGCGTGATGACCACCGACCCGCGCATCGTGAAAGAGGCGCAGACACTGCCTGAAATTAGTTACGGCGAAATTGCGGAACTCGCGTATTACGGCGCGAAGGTGTTGCATCCGAAAACGATTCGTCCTGTGGTGGAAGCGGGCATCGGTTTAAGAATTTGCAACACGTTCAACCCGACTCATGCCGGTACACGATTAACTTCCAATGGAAAAAAGAACGGGCGCGTCATCAAAGCCGTGACCGCGATTCGCAAACAAAAGTTGGTGACGATCGAGGGGCGTGGCATGTTGGGCGTGCCGGGCGTGGCGGCGCGCGCGTTCGGAGCGGTGGCGTCCACTGGCACGAGCGTGCCGCTGATCACGCAGGCGTCGTCGGAGCAATCCATTTGTTTTGCCTTGCCCGGCGAAGCCGCGTCGTCGGTCCTCTCCGCGCTTGAAGAGACGTTCGCCCACGAGATCGAAGACAACGACATTGACCGCGTCTGGTCTAGCGCAGAAGTTTCCATCATCACTGTTGTCGGCGCGGGGATGCTCCACACCCCCGGCGTGGCGGGACAAGTGTTCAGTCAACTCGGCGACAAGAACGTGAATGTGCTTGCGATTGCGCAAGGCTCATCCGAAGTGTCGATCAGTTTGGTTGTGGATGCCAGCGACACGGAAAATGCCGTGAAGGCGTTGCATGGGTTGATCGTTCAACAATCCGTCGAAGGTCAAAGGTCGAACGGCGCATGACCTTTGACCTTCGACCTTTGACCTTTGACCAATTTCATCATTCACTCTCGAAAGGACTCCTCCCATGCCCTCCCCCATCCCCGTAGCCGTTCTCGGCGCGACAGGCTCTGTCGGTCAGAGATTTATTTCATTGCTCGATCATCACCCGTGGTTCAAAGTCGTCGCGCTTGCCGCGTCCGATAGATCGGTTGGACAAAAATATGCGCAAGCCGCGCGCTGGATATTGAACGAACCGATGCCCGAGTATGCAAAAGACATGATCGTCGTGCCAGCCACAACTGAATCCGCGCAGGCAAAGATTATTTTCTCCGCGTTGCACAACGAGATCGCCAAAGACCTCGAGCCTGAATTCGCGCGCGCGGGCATGGCGGTGTGTTCCAACGCCTCATCCTATCGCCGCGATGAAGACGTTCCGTTGTTGCTCCCCGAAATCAACGCGGATCACATCCATCTCGTCACACAGCAACGCAAAAATAAAAACTACAGCGGGTGCATCGTCACGAATCCGAATTGCACGAGCGCGGGTCTCACCGTCGCGCTCAAAGCCCTCGACGATGCGTTCGGCGTGAAAAAAGTTTTCGCCGTTTCGTTGCAGGCGCTTTCGGGCGCGGGCTATCCTGGCGTCGCGTCGCTCGATATCATGGACAATGTGATTCCCAACATCAAAGGCGAAGAGGAAAAAGTGGAATGGGAGCCGCGCAAGATGCTCGGGAAATTTAACAACGGCAAAATTGATCTGGCGGATATCCGATTCAGCGCGCACACCAACCGCGTGGCGGTGACGGATGGTCACACCGTTTGCGTCAGCGTGGAATTGACGCGTCAGACCGACCCTCAAACTGCGGAGGCGATCCTGCGAGATTTCTCCGCCGCCGAATCGGCGCGCGAGTTGCCGTCGAGTCCGCGACCTGTGATCGAGGTTCGCAATGAAGCAGACCGTCCCCAGCCGCGCCTCGACCGCATGACAGGCAAAGGGATGACAACCGTTGTCGGCAGAGTCAGGCGCGATCCGATTCTGGATTTGAAGTTTGTGGTTCTATCGCACAACACCATCCGCGGCGCGGCGGGCGGCTCGATCTACAATGCCGAGTTGCTAGTGAGCGAAAATTTGTTGTGACGCGCGCCGCGTAGAGGAAGTTGGAGGGTGGTTTTGCGTGTACAATGACGAGGAGATAAAATGGTATACAAAGAATCCGCCACATCGCCACCTCTACGGTGTCTTCTACAAACAGGAGCTGTGCAATGACGATTACTTGTTTCATCCGCTACGAGATTGATCCGTTTCAGCGCAATGCCTTCAAGGAATACGCGGAGAACTGGGGGCGCATCATTCCCCGGTGCGGAGGCAATCTTGTTGGCTACTTCCTTCCCCACGAGGGGACGAATAACATCGCATGGGGGCTGATCGCATTTGATAGCCTGGCGGCGTATGAAGCCTACCGCGCGCGCCTGAAGTCAGATGATGAGGGGCGCGCAAACTTTGAAATGGCGCAGGCAAAGCGATTTATTCTTCGCGAAGAGCGGACCTTCACGGAAGTGGTTGATGGCGCTTTTGGCATCCCCGCCAGCCCCACAGGAGCATCCTCATGATCGCCGTGATTTTTGAAGTGTTGCCGCACCCAGACCAACGGCAAGCGTATCTGGATATTGCCGCCGATTTGAAAAATCATTTGCAACACATTGACGGCTTCCTTTCGATTGAACGATTTGAGAGCCTGACTCAGCCGGGTAAAATTTTATCTCTGTCATTCTGGAGAGACGAAGAGGCTGTGAAGCAGTGGCGAAACCTCGACGCGCACCGAAACGCCCAGTCTGCGGGCAGGCAGCGCGTTTTTGCGGGTTATCGTCTGCGCGTGGCGCGCGTGATTCGAGACTATGGATTAAACGAGCGCATGGAGGCGCCTGACGATTCTCGACAGGTTCATGGCGGCTAGCGGCGGTATTTTTTGTCCGCGAGCGTGGCGCATCATTCCTTCCTATGCTATACTGAATCAAAAGGAGGCGTTATGCTGGATGCGATCGAACTCCCTGTTTTGATGAAAGCGGTTGACTTCCTGTTCGAGGAGGGACGGAAAATTTTGGAGGAGCGGCGGGAACGTCGCAAGGCGCAGAACGCCCCCGCCCCAGTGGAGGAAAAGGAACCCGCCGCCGAGCCAGCCGTCCCCGCGACGGAAGCGAAGGACGAGTCCAAACAGGGTTTGCTGTCTGCCAAAGTGGATGAAACCCAGTGGAAGGGTCGCGAGCGGGAAGTTCAGCATTTGGTTAGGTTGTTGGAAACGTACTCGCGGAACTATCATCTTGCCAAAGAACAATATGCAAAGTGGGGCAGCGCGCTCGTGCCTCCGATCGTCGCGCATAACCTGAGCGAGGCGGAAGACGCCGTGATCGAAACGAGCAAACAACTTGAGGCGGTTCTTTCGAAGGTGTATAACAGGGATATTCAAGTCGTCAAGTAAACCAAGGGTGAAATATGAACAAGGAAGACATTGCTCATCGCGAAAAGATGATTGAACTGCATAAGAAGAATCTCTATGCGCTGGAGGAGATGCTGGCGATGTATGGCGCCGATCAGCCCCTGCATCTCATCAACAGCGTCACGATGGAGCGGGAAGCCATTGCCCGCTACGCCAAGGAGATCGAGGGCTTAACCTCCAGCGGCGAACGCGAACGAACGGACTCAGTCGCAAACCTGCCGAGGCGTCATTATTTTGTCGGGCGCGAACAGGAGATCAAGACCATTCTGCAATCGCTCAACCCGAACAGCCGCACATTCATCATCGGCATCGAGGGCATCGGCGGCGTGGGGAAATCCGCGCTTGCCATCGAAGTGAGCCATCGCTGTATCGAGGAAGACCTGTTCGAATCGGTGATCTGGATCTCGGCGAAGGAGTCGGTGCTTACGCTTCACGGCATCGAGCCGATCATCCCGGAAGCCAAATCGTTTTTGGATATCCTCATCACGATCGGTTCGAGTTTGGGAAATCCGACGATCGGGAATTTGCCAATTCAGGATCAGATCAAGCAGGCGTACAACCTGCTGGCGCGGCGCACCACGCTTCTTGTTCTGGACAATTTCGAGTCGCTCTCCAAAACCGAGCAACGCGATATCCTCGACTTTTTGCGGCGCTCGCCGATCACGCTTAAAGCGCTGGTCACCTCGCGCGAACGAGTCACCGAAGGGCAGATCATCCGCTTGCAAGGATTGTCGTTCGATGAAAGCAACGCCCTGCTGGAATGGGACGCCCAGCAGAAGAACATCCAATTGACCAAAGAGCAAAATAAATATCTGGCAGACCACACCGGCGGACTCCCGCTTGCGTTGTTGTGGGTGCAGGGACAGATCGCGGTGCTGGGTTATTCTGCCGCGCAAGTGCTGGATAAATTGAGCATGGATGCGAACATCCCCGTTCTGCAATATTGTTTCAATCACAGTTGGGACTCGTTGCGGCATCACAATGAAAAGAAATTGTTGTTCCTCCTCGCCTTGCACCCCGAAGCCGTTTCGAGGGAGGCGTTGAGGGAAATCTCGGGCATCGCGGACGAGGATCATTTCGAGGTCGCCGTCAGCGATCTGTTGCAATTCACCCTGATCGAATACGAACCAGACCGCGATTACTTCAGCATTTTGCCTCTCACGCGCAGGTTCGTCCGCACGCAGTTTACTGGCGACCGAAAATTCATCCAGCAGGCTGAGTTGAGGATCGCCCAGTATTGCGCCGCGCTGATCTCGCAACGGAGCGACTTCACAGAGTGGCGCGGGTACGACAAACTTCTGCTGGACAGGAATAACATCCTGAGCGCGGCGCAGTGGTGCTACAAATCCATTCAGAAGAAACTGCCTGGCACGAGTTCCTTGTCCAAGAAAACGCGGGGCATCGCCGAAATGCTGGTGCAGATCGGCGCCCAGTTTGGGAGCGTGCTATGGCAACGCGCCTATTGGTATGACCGGCTCACGCTCGCGCACGCGTCGCTCCGCGCGGCAAATCTGCTCTCCGATTGGAAGTCGGTCAGCACCTTTGCCCGCAATATCAGTTGGATCTATTTTTATCAGGGCGATTATCTCCGCGCTTTGCGTTGGGCGGAGGAATCGTTATCGGCAACCACACTCACTCAAGATGGGCTGTTGATCGCCGCCGCGCAGAGATTGATCGGCACCGTGGAGCTTCGGCTGGGGAATTTCGAGCGTTCGGAACAATTATTGATGGATGCGCTCACCGCCAGCGAAAAACACGCCAATGACGATTATGGAATCTACAGCAAGGGTTTTGCGCAGTTTGGTCTCGGCGACCTTGAGTATGAGCGCGGAGACATCAAGAAAGCCGGGGGGTGGTATCAAAAAGCGTTGGAGACATGGCAGGATCCCGTCCGGAAGGACCCGGTTCGTCATATTAGTTACGCGTACAACGGGCTGGGCTTCGTGTCGCTCAAGGAAAAGAGATACGAGGATGCGGAGCGGTACTTCAAAGAGGGGATTTATTCTGCAAATGAATTCGGTCGGGTGGAGGAACTGGCGCGCGGTCAACTCGGTCTTGGCTCGGTGTACTTTGAAACGAATGTCGATCCCAAAGCCGCGCTGACGCTCGTCACAGAATCAATGGAAGGGTTTCAACGCCAGGGAATGCAACATGAGATTCGGCTGGGACAGGAGTTCCTGCAAAGAATCTTGAAGGCACATCCGCAATTGGCGGCATTTCAGCAATCGCATGGATAACGAACAAAAAATTTTCCTACAAGCCTTTACAGAACTGGAGACATTGTTCGAGGCATTACCGATCGATGAAGCCCAACGCCAGCCTTTGAAGAGCATCCTTTCGGGCATTCTGAAGAGCGCCAAGAACCTGGCGTTGTATGATCCAATCACCCATGCGCTCAACGCGCGCGCGGCGAAATGGCTCATCCCTGTCGAACACACGGGCATGGCGAAGGTGGATATTTACGATCTGCGGCAGGCGAACAAGGTCTATGGCGCCGCGGCTGTGGATTTGGAACTGCATAAATTGGCGTTCCAGTTTATGTACATCTTTACCGCCGACAAGGGCGATTTTGTCCGCAGGTCGCCGGGGAGCGACGAGTTCCGCATCACGTCCACGTCGAAAACCCCGCAAGAGATCAAACGCTTGTTGTCGAAGTTATACGCGGATCAGGAACAAGACTCACTGCTGACATGGGATTTCGGCGCGGGAATGACAGAGACCGAGGCGGAGCACGAACTCCAGAAACAGCGCAGGGCTTTCCGCCCCATTGTCGTCAGGCAGACGATCCTGGAAAGCCACACAGAAATTCCCGCGCGCATGGAGGAAAACAACCTCCACCCAAGTTGGCATGAGTTTAACATGCCTTATGAAACGCTTATCGATAAAATCTGCTTATTGAAGTTGCCGGTCAATGTGGAACAACAGGTGGCTGAGCAGGTTCGCGTCACACAGAGCGTTGTGGAAAGCATAATGACCCGCGAACCGCTCACAGACACGCTCAACGGGCTGGGCGCAAGATGGTACCTCGAAAATAAAACCATCCAGTGTATTGCGCTGACGGACATGCTCAATATGCACGAAGGCAACGCCCGCTATGGAAGCGCCGCCATAGACCAGGATTTACGGCGGTTTTCGAATGTGCTCGTTAAGCGCTTCCCGAAAGATGAAGGGTTTCTGCTGTTCCGCTCGGAACGGGCGGGAGATGAATTCAAAATCACATCGACGACCGAGGACCGGACCGGGCTCGAAAACAGGCTTCGCGCAGTTTGGGAAAAAGACAAAGGCGGCGGGTTGCTTGCATGGAATTACGGTATCGGCGGAAGCATCGGCGAAGCGCATGTAGATCTGTACAGGAATCGATTGAAGGAAACCGAAATCATGAACTTGTCATCGTCAGACGGTAAATCCACCTTCATCATTATCCGCCCCGAGAGCGAAGATTACCCAAAACTATTTAATCTTTCAGAAGATACCGCCCGCTTGATCAATGGGACGCCGATCGTCGATCTACACATGACCATTCAGGCGATTCGCAATGTGGAGGATTTTCCAGTGTTGAAGGAACGCCTCGCGGAATTTGCGCAGGGGTTGCCTCCGCTCGAAATCAGCGTCAGAAGCATTGCGCGGATGAACGTGCACAGCCAGAAGGGCAGGCTGTGGTTGTTGGCGGAAAAAACACCGGCGCTGGAAAAAATCTACAACGATATCGCCCAGATCGCCCGGGAGATGGGATACGAACCGTATCCGTACGCGTCCAGCGATTGGCTCCCCCACATCAAGATTGTCGACATGCCGGAGAACATGTCGCCGCAGATCAAAGATCCCACCTTCGGAACCGGGCGGGGAATTTCCTTCACCGTGAGAAGTTTCGAATGGACCGTGCAGATGGGCGTCGAACGCTGGGACCTGTTGGACCAATTCCCATTCGCGCCATGATCCGTTCGATCACTCAGCGGCAACTCGTCTTCCGCGCGTCACATTATGGCAATTATCCTCATCATCGATAAAAATCCAACCGAGCGCCGGGTGTATACCACCTTGCTGGGGAATTACGGTCATCGCTTCCTTGAAGCCGAGGATGGCGTTCAGGCTTTGGAAGTGGCGCGCGCTGAACTCCCCGATTTGATCATTACCGATATTCTCATGCCAACCATGGATGGCTTTACGCTGGCGCGCCGCCTGCGGGCAGAACCGCTTTTGATGGGTATACCGGTCATTTTCCAAACCTCCAATTATGACGAGACGGAGATCCACCGATTGGCTCGCGCCAGCGGGGTGACGCACATCCTCCGAAAACCAGCCGAGCCGCAGGCGATCTTGCGGGCGGTAAACGAATCCCTCAAGAACCCGACGACCCCCACTCGGTTGCCGCAAACCGGTCAACTGCAACGCGAACATTTGCAATTGCTTGCCGACAAACTTTACGAAAAGGTCTCCGCGCTCGAAGATGCCAATGAGCGCCTGCGAAACTTATCGCTGGTAGACGGTCTCACAGGGCTGAACAACCGCCGCGGCTTCATGATCCTTGCCACCAATTTGTTGAAGTTTGCTCGGCGGGCAGGGTATTCCTCCTCGCTGATCTACATCGACCTCGACAGCCTCAAATCCATTAATGATCTGTTCGGTCATGCCGGAGGAGACGCGGCTCTGGTTAACTTTGCCAAAATCTTAACGACCACATTTCACGAATCAGATGTCACGGGGCGGCTGGGCGGCGACGAGTTCGTCGCCTTGATCGTGGATGCGTCTCATAGCGACCTCGCCAACATCGAAGCGCGTTTGCAACAGAACGTCAGCGCATACAACCAGCAAGTGGATCCTGAACGTGCCTTCTCCTTCAGCATGGGAAGCATCCGCGTGGGCGCCGACTCAACGATTTCGATGGAAGAATTCCTTACCCAGGCAGATGAGGCGATGTACAAACACAAACTAAGTAGAAAACGAGCGCGGAATTAAGGCTCTATAGGAGTTGCCGTGATTCTGTACACGGAGTAGACGGATTTCACGGAGTTACGCAGTTGAGCTTGTTTTGTTGAAGTTGCGCTGTGACGGCGGCAGTACAACTGCCCGCCAACTGCGTAAGTCCTACAGTTAAAAAATCCGCGTTAAACCGTGCTGTCCGCGAGATCCGTGTCCAAAGAATTTGAAATCACGACATGTCCCGGAAACCCGAAATTAAGATTTCTTCTACCTACCTGACAGTTTTAAAAACGAGACGCAGAAAAACGCAGGTGAACGCTGATTTTTCGTAACTACTCAGGCATGTCGTTGCGAGGAGGCTCTTGCTCGCCTGCCCCGATGTTTTTTCGGGGTCCCGACGCCTGTCCTGAGCCTGTCGAAGGGAAGCAATCTCCCAGCGTTGGGGAGACTGCTTCGGCAAAACCAAGAGCGCCTCGCAGCGACATGTTCCCAGGCTGAGTAGTTACGTCCAAAAAGGAAAATGTCAGGTGGTTAGTATTACAACGCAAAGTCGCTATCGAGGCTCATAGCGCCCCAAACCATCCACGAATACTCGAATTCGCGCCGGGCATTCGCGCGCTTGTGTTGAGTCTATCGAGGCATTCGTGTATT
>Ga0073902_10000461_pt1 | contig 24493 bp, 20 predicted proteins | sample KloWWTmeKNB19Kit_FD_66667 | JGI IMG/M metagenome (GOLD analysis project Ga0073902, IMG submission 66667) | Active sludge microbial communities from Klosterneuburg, Austria, studying microevolution and ecology of nitrifiers - Klosterneuburg... | ecosystem: Engineered > WWTP > Aerobic digester >...
TCGCCGCCCATCGCTGATTGACGAACTCGGCCTCGATGCGCGCGCACCCCAAGTTCTGGTGTTCGTCGAAACACCGCGCGCACCCGACCCGCGCAGTGTGCGACTGCTCGACGCGATCTGTCGTCTGTTACCGCCGCATCAGCGCATCGATGTCAACGACCTGCCGACGCGCTGGACCGGCACGGCGATCGCACTCGGTGGTCAAGTCCAAGCGCCAGAGGGCACGCAACTGATTCAGTCGTTGCCGCTGCATGAATTGCGCCACAGCATCACCGCCAAGCGTGCCCTGTGGCAATCGATCAAGCGCCTACGGCGTGGGCTGCGTCCTCACTGACATGGCGGCCGCCTACGACCTGGCTGCGCAAGTTCGCGCCATGACCGAAGCCGACCTGGCCGAACTGGTCAGCGTCGAAGCGCGCGCCTACGAATTTCCTTGGAGTATCGGCATCTTCAAGGACTGCCTGCGCGCCGGATACGGCTGCTTCGTACTCGCGACCAATGCCGAGATCATCGGCTATTTCGTGCTCTCAGTAGCAGCCAACGAAGGCCACGTGCTGAACATCTGCATCGATCCCAGCGAACAAGGCAACGGCTACGGTCGACGCCTGATCAAGCGACTGCTCGACCTCGCCCGCTGGCATCGCTGCGAACGCGTGTTTCTGGAAGTGCGCCCAAGCAACCGGGCCGCGATCGCGCTGTACCACGACATCGGCTTCAACGAGATCGGCCGCCGCCCGCGCTATTACCCGGCCAAGAACGGCCGCGAAGATGCACTGGTCATGGCGATCGAGTTGATCGATCCGTAGCCACGGGCAAGCTTCAACCGAGTTTCGCACGCTGCGAACGCAGGCCCTCGATCTGCTGGTTCCACTCGGCAAGCCGGGCCCGTTCTTGCTCGACAACAGCCGCCGGCGCATTGGCGACGAAGGTGTCACTGGCGAGCTTGTTCTGGCACTTCTTGACCTCGCCTTCGACGCGCGTGATTTCACGGTCGAGGCGCTTCTTCTCGGCGTCAAGATCGATCAACCCAGCGAGAGGAATCAGCACACGCAAGGTCCCGACGATGGCTGCAGCCGCTGCCGGCTCAGCTTCACCGGCGGCGAGGAAGTGCGGTGATTCGGCGCGCGCAAGGAAGGCGATCTGGGTACTGAATTTCGCAACACGGCGCGCGTCATCGCCATCACCACCGGTAAACAACATCGGGATCGCCTTGCCGGGCGCGATGTTCATCTCGCCGCGGATGCGACGCACGCCCATCAGCACATCCTTCAACCACTGCACTTCGGCGGTTGCCGTCGGATCGCTGGCGATATCGCTCGCCTGCGGATAACGCTGCGTCGCGATGAACTGGCCTGTCGCAATGCCAAGCTTCGGCGACACATGTTGCCAAATTTCTTCAGTGACGAACGGAATCAACGGATGCAAGGCACGCAACACCGATTCGAGCACATACAGCAGCGTGTGTCGGGTCGAGTTGGCGGCATTGGCATCATCGCCATTCAGTGCCGGCTTCGCCAATTCGAGAAACCAGTCGCAGTATTCATTCCATGTGAACTCGTACAGCGCCTGCGATGCGAGATCGAAGCGATAGTCGGCCAAATGGGCGTGCACGCTTTCGATGGTCGCCGCAAGCCGCGACAGGATCCAGCGCTCGGGTTCGGTCCTCGCCTCCGGAGCAGCGCCGGCGGTAACGAAGGATTCCGTGTTCATCAGTACAAAACGCGCGGCGTTCCATAGCTTGTTGCAGAAATTCTTGTAGCCCTCGCAACGATTGAAGTCGAACTTGATATCGCGACCATGTGAAGCGAGCGAGGCAAACGTGAAACGCAACGCGTCGGCGCCAACCGCAGCGATGCCCTCGGGAAACTCCTTGCGCGTCGCCGTCTCGATGCGCAAGGCATCTTTTGGCTGCATCAGGCCCGAGGTGCGCTTGGCAATGAGGTCATCGAGCGCAATACCGTCGATCAGATCAAGCGGATCGAGCACATTACCCTTCGACTTCGACATCTTGTTGCCGTCACGGTCGCGCACCAGTCCGGTGATGTAGACATGCTTGAACGGCACCTGCCCGGTGAAGTGGTCAGTCATCATGATCATCCGGGCGACCCAGAAGAAGATGATGTCGAAGCCGGTGACCAACACCGAGGTCGGCAGAAAGGCATCGAATCCGAACTGCTTCATCGCGTCGGGTTCTGGCCAACCCAGCGTCGAGTGTGACCACAGCGCCGAACTGAACCAGGTTTCGAGCACATCGTCATCACGATTCAACTCGCCGTGATATCCCGCCGCTGCTGCCTGCGCGCGCGCGCTGGCGGCATCACGGGCAACGAAAATTTCGCTGCCGGTGCCGTACCACGCTGGAATGCGATGGCCCCACCACAACTGTCGCGAAATACACCAATCTTGAATGTTGCCGAGCCAGTGGCGATAGGTATTGATCCAGTTTTCCGGGACGAATTTCACGTCACCGTTTTCGACCAGTTCAAGACCGCGCGCAGCCAATCCGTCCATCTTCACGAACCATTGGTAGGTGAGGTACGGCTCGATCACCTGACCAGTACGGTCGCCGCGCGGCACCTGTAATTTGTGCGCCTTCTCCTCGACCAGCAGACCGGCTGCAGTCAAGTCAGCGAGCACCTGCTTGCGTGCAACGTAGCGATCGAGCCCACGATATTTGTCCGGTGCGTGATCGTTGATGGTTGCCGTCGGCGTGAAGATGTTGATCATTGGCAAGTGATGGCGCTTGCCGATGTCGTAGTCGTTGAAGTCATGGGCCGGCGTAATCTTTACGCAGCCGGTACCGAAATCCTTGTCGACGTAGCTGTCAGCAATGATCGGAATCTCCCGCCCGCTTAGCGGCAGGCGCAAGCGCTTGCCGATCAGTGCGGCATAACGCTCATCGTCGGGATGCACCGCCACGGCGACGTCACCGAGCATGGTTTCTGGCCGCGTCGTCGCGACCACAATTTGGCCAGAGCCATCGGCAAGCGGATATGCGATCGACCACATCTTGCCGGTTTCTTCTTCGCTGACCACTTCGAGATCGGAAATCGCCGTCAGCAACACCGGGTCCCAGTTCACCAGACGCTGACCTCGATAGATCAGGCCTTCTTCGTGCAGGCGCACAAAGGTTTCAATGACGGCTTTCGACAAGCCGTCGTCCATGGTGAAGCGTTCGCGCGACCAATCGCCGCTCACGCCCATGCGTCGCATCTGCCGGCTGATGGTGCTGCCGGATTCCTCCTTCCACTGCCACACACGTTCGACAAATTGCTCGCGCCCGAGCGCATTGCGCGTTTGACCTTCGCGTTCAAGCAGACGACTGACGACCATTTCGGTAGCGATGCCGGCATGGTCGGTACCGAGCTGCCAGAGCACGCGCTTGCCACACATGCGCTGGTAGCGGATCAGCGTGTCCATGATCGTGTGCTGGAAGGCATGGCCCATGTGCAAGGTGCCAGTCACGTTCGGCGGTGGCAGCATGATGGTGTAGGGCTCGCCATCACCGCTTGGTGCGAAATAGCCGCTGGCTTCCCATTGCGGGTACCAGCGCGATTCGATCTCGGTAGGTTGGAAGCTCTTGTCCATGCATGACTCCTCGGCGCCGCAACCTGAGCCGCGGCGATGGATACGAAAAAGGTGGGCCGTAAAAGCGCGGCCGAAGGCCGACTAGGCTAGCACGGGCGTGCTGTGCAGCCTCGCGAACCGGGTGCGGAACGCCCTTCGGCCGGGAAGTAGTGGACGCGCCGGATGCGGTCACCGTCGAACTCATAGACTGCGATAGCGCTTTGCTCGCGCAGACCGAACTCGCTCTGCCAATAGGCCAATTCGACCGTCACCACACGCTCTGGCCCGGCGATGATCTGCTCGATACGCGAGCGGCAACTCGGGCAGCCATGAAAATAGTCCGTCATTTCCGATTGCAGTTGCGCGCGGCCGGCGGTGTCGACGGTGATGCTGCGGCCATCAATACTCAACCACTCAATCTGCGGGCTGGCGAGCGCCGCCATGCGCGTCGCATCGTGTGCATTGAACGCGGCAACGAAAGCCTGCACCGCATCGACCCGAGCATCGGCTGACTTCATCGGAGCCTGCACACGCCCGCCGGCGCAGCCCGTCAGCAGCATGAAAAACAGCAGAGTGGTCCGTTGCTTACGCATAGTGCACCTCAATTGCGCTGATTATCACTGTTGCGACGAACGCCGACGATCACAAAGCGATGCGACTCGCCGAAACGCTGGATGTGGTGTCCGAGTTCGTGTGCGCGCGCGACAAAGCGATCGTAGTTCTCGGGACGAATCAAGAACAGCCGTTTACCTTCCGACTGCAGCAATTCGTTCTCAAGCGTGTCGTCGAAGCGCTTGTCGTTGTTGTCGTACAGACTCACCCACTCGGTCGGGCAATCGAGATAGAAGCCCAACCCGTATCGCGGTGATTCGTCGATGAACACGACCTCCTTCGGCGTATACGGCACCATCTGGTCAATGACCTGCGCGAAGCGGCGCATGTCTTTATTGCTCTCCAGATGCGCTGCGCCGGCCTTCACTAACACCAGCGCCAGCGCCGCAAACGGGATCCAAACGAGCCTGCGCCTCAATCTCACCGGTTCGAGCAGCCACGCGCGCGCGATCACCAGTGCGATCGCCGGGAACAACGGCAACAGATACAGCGGCAGGCGCGACCGCGCGATCATGAATACCAGCAACGGTAATGCGATCCAGAGGGCCAGGAATTTTCCGTCTGCCGATAACGCGAACCAGCGTGCGCGCGTCACTGGCAACTCACGCACTCGCCGCCACAGCGTCGGCGACCACGGCAAGGCACCGAGCAGCAAGGCAAATCCGTAGACGTAGAAACCGCCCCACCACTGCGGGAACCGACCATGCTCGGACGAAGCGACGCGCGCCACCACTTCTTCTTCGAACAAATAGGTCATCAACCCCGGATTCCGCAGCACGACCGCGATGTACCAACTTAGACCAACGACGGCGAATACCAATAGTCCGCGCGGGTCAAACAACTGGCGTGTGCGGTGCGGTGATTGCAACGCGTCGAAGACAAAGATCGCCACCAGCGGCAACAGACCCGGCGGCCCCTTGGTCACGAAGGCGAGACCGAAGCCGGCCCACATCAACACGATCCAGGGCCAGATGCGATGATCGTCGCGCAGCGGCCAGCGAGCGCCGACATAGCCAAACGCACCGAGCGTGGTCATCAGTGTCAACAAGGTGTCGGTGGTGACGAGGTTCGCAGCGAAGTAACACAAGGCCGTGGTTGCATACAGCGCTGCCGGCAATCCTGGCAATGACGGTGTGAGCCGCCGTCCGATGCCGAACAACAGACCGACGGTGAATGCGAAGGCGAGTGCATTCGGCGCACGCACTGCCCATTCGTTCCGACCGAACTGCGCAACGCTGGACGCAATTGCCCAATAGGTCATCGGCGGCTTGGTTGGATGAATGTGATGGAAGTGCCGGCGCGGCGTGATGTAGTCGCCTGAGCGCAACATCTCCATCGCGACTTGCGTGTAGCGACCCTCGTCGGTTTCCCATAATCCACGTGACCCTTGGAAGGCGAAACCGAACGCAAGAGCGAACGCGAGCGTCAGCCAGAATGACTGCAACACGCGCTCGAAGCGACGGTGGAGCGCACTCGAAGAACCCGATTCGATCGAAGAAAAAGACATGCAAGACCAGGCGACGGCAATAGGCGCACATTATCGACCGGGACGCGATGGCGGTGTTAGTCCATCCGGCGCACGCGGCGCAGCCCGACAGCGCCGATCCCGGCAATGCGCAGCTAGAATGCGCATCCCCGAAACCGGAGCGCGCGCATGACCATGCAATATCCCGAACAGATCTGGTTCAACGGCAAGATCATGCCGTGGCGCGACGCCACCGTACACGTGATGGCGCATGCGCTGCATTACGGCTCGTCGGTGTTCGAAGGCATCCGCGCTTACGACACACCCGATGGCGCCGCAGTGTTTCGACTGACCGATCATCTCAAGCGTCTGTATCTGTCGGCAAAGATCTACGAGATGCCGATCCCGTACACGCTGGATGAGTTGATTGCTGGCACCCGCGCCGTGATCAAGGCCAATGGCCTCGGCAAGTGCTACATCCGCCCGGTCGCATTCCGCGGCCTCGGCGGTTTCGGGCTGTCCGCAGACTGTCCGACCGATGTCGCGATCGCCGCTTGGCCGATGGGTGAATACCTGGGTCATGCCGTCACCGAAACCGGCATCGATGCCATGGTGTCGAGTTGGCAACGGTTCGCGCCAAACACCATCCCGGCCGGTGCCAAAGCTGGCGGCAACTATCTCAGCGGCCAACTGATTGCACGCGAAGCACGCCGACTCGGTTTCGGCGAAGGCATCGCACTGGCGAGCACCGGACTGCTCTCGGAAGGTGCCGGTGAAAACCTGTTCCTGGTGATCAACGGCGAACTGCACACCACGCCGGTGTCCGCGGCACTGCTGAACGGCATTACTCGCAACACCATCATCACGCTGGCCAAGGCGAACGGATTCAACGTTGTCGAACGCGATCTGCCGCGCGAATACCTGTACCTGTGCGACGAGTTGTTCATGTGCGGCACCGCCGCCGAGATCACTCCGATCAAGACCGTCGACGGCAAGCCGGTCGGCAGCGGTGAACGCGGTCCGATTACCGCGCAGATTCAGAAGCTGTACTTCGACCTCGTTGGCGGGCGCTCACCCGATCCGCATGGCTGGCGCGAAATGGCCTGAGTCACACGCACGTCGATACGCAGCGTGTCGGCGTGTACTTTCGTACAGTGTGAGGATGCTTGTCTGCTGGTGACACTGGGCATAGTCATCGTCCGGAGCCGGCATGTCGTTCCTCATCGTCCTTGCTGCACTGTGTTTTTTGATGTGGGTCGCGTATCGCGGCCACAGTGTCATCTTGTTCGCACCGGTCGCCGCACTCGGCGCCGTGCTGCTGACCGATCCAAGCTTGGTCGCGCCAATGTTTACCGGCCTGTTCATGGAAAAGGCCGGCGGATTCCTGAAGCTGTATTTTCCAGTGTTCCTGCTCGGTGCCGTGTTCGGCAAGCTGATCGAACTGTCCGGATTCTCGACCGCTATCGTGACGGCAGCGATCCGCATCTTCGGCAAGCAGCGCGCGATGCTGTCGATCGTCGCGGTGAGCGCACTGCTGACGTATGGCGGCGTGTCGCTGTTCGTGGTCGTGTTTGCGGTCTACCCGTTCGCGGCAGAACTATTTCGCCAAGCCGATATTCCGAAGCGCTTGATCCCCGGCACGATTGCGCTCGGCGCATTCACGTTCACCATGGATGCGTTGCCCGGCACGCCGCAGATTCAGAACATCATCCCAACCTCGTTCTTCGGCACCAATGCCTGGGCCGCACCTTGGCTCGGCGTCGTCGGCGCAGTATTCATCCTCACGCTCGGGCTCAGCTACCTCGAATGGCGCCGCCGCGCCGCGCTCGCCCAAGGCGAGGGCTATGGCAGCGGGCATGGCAACGAGCCAGCGCCGTATCTCGGCTCGCATCTGCCGAACCCGTTGCTGGCGTTGCTGCCACTGATATTGGTCGGCGTCAGCAACAAGCTGCTGACGAGCGCCATTCCGAAGTTCTACGGCGACGCCCACAGCTTTGATCCGGCCGTCGTCGGCACCGCTGCGCCGGTCGTCCAGGAGATCTCCAAAATCGCCGCGATCTGGGCGGTCGAAGCCGCCCTGCTGATCGGCATCCTGAGCGTGCTCGCCTTGGCGTGGAAGCCAGTCATCGGCGCGTTCGCAGACAGCACCAAGGCGGCGATCGGCGGTGCCTTACTCGCGGCGATGAATACCGCATCCGAATACGGCTTCGGTGCGGTGGTCGCGGCCCTGCCCGGGTTCCTGATCGTTGCGAATGCGCTCGGTGCAATTCCGAATCCACTGGTCAACGAAGCGGTCAGCGTCACCGCATTGGCCGGTATCACTGGTTCCGCTTCGGGTGGACTCAGCATCGCGCTTGCGGCGATGTCAGAGAGCTTCATTGCGAATGCCAATGCCGCCGGCATTCCGCTAGAGGTTCTGCACCGTGTTGCGGCGATGGCTTCGGGCGGCATGGACACGCTGCCGCATAACGGCGCAGTGATCACCCTGCTCGCCGTGACCGGGCTCAGCCACCGTCAATCCTATGTCGATATTTTCGCGATCACGCTAGTCAAGACCAGCGCTGTATTCGTGGTCATCGGCGTATATCTGGCCACCGGTTTGGTGTAGCCGGCACTCGATCTGGAAACTTGGTTTGTGCCGGTCAGGCGAAGCGCAATGTCGCCACCGCGCCATGCGTTTCGCCGGGCGCGAGCGTCACGGTCCAGCCGTAGAGGTCGCACAGACGCTTGACGATGGCCAGACCAAGACCAGCACCCTTGCCGCCGGCGCCGTCTCCCCGCACGCCCCGCTCGAACAGCCGCTCTGCGTCCTTGGCATCGATGCCCGGCCCTTCGTCTTCGACCCGCACGCCATTGGCTTCGACAATCACGCGGATTTCGCCCTGCGGCGTATAACGGATGGCATTCCCGACCAGATTGGCCAACGCCACCGACAGCACCGCCGCTGGCGCATCAACCATCGCCGCGTCACCACCAACGCGCAGCACCTTCAAGTCGATCGACTTACTGCCGATCTGTGCACGCTGCGTCTCGACCACTTGATCGACAACGGCAACAACATTCGTGGCTTCGGTATGCGCTGGCGGCTGACGCTCATTGCGCGAGAGCAGCAACAGCGCCTCGATCAACTCGTTCGACTGCCGTGCGGCACGATCGATGCGGAGCAGACGGTGGCGCGTCTTCTCCGGCAGATCGTTTTGCGCCAGCAACAGTTCGGCAGCACCACGAATCACCGCAATCGGAGTGCGCAATTCGTGCGAGACATCGGCATTGAATTCACGATCGCGGATCACGAGCTCGGTCAGCTTGGAGGCGTAATCATCGAGCGTGGCCGCAAGTTGGCCGACCTCGTCGTCGGCAAAATGCGGCGCCAGTTCCTCCGGACCGCCACCCTTGCCGAACTTCGAGAGGCGCGCAGCCAAATCGGCCACGGGGCGCATCACCCGCGACGCCGACCAGAATGCAATCAATGCCGACAACCCGGAAAACACGATCACGACGATGACCAGACCCCAGGTCAGGCGATTGCGCAGACGCAATTCGTGCGAGATGTCGTATTGCAGGAAGTACCAAGTGCCGCTGGTCTTGCGCACCGCCAGCTTGTAAGCGACCGGTCCACCGCTCTGGGCGTCATCGGTGATGGTATAGACACCGTCCGCCAGGTCGCGCCATTTCAGCGGCACGTTCGCACGCTTGCGCTCGGAGAACGAAAAGCCCTCGATACGCGAAAACGCCGGCTGCGCATCCGGATCACGCTCCAGCGCGCGCGCATGGCTCTCCAGTTCGAAACTGAGTTGGCGACCGATCAACTGATCTTCGAGGTAGCCACGCAACAGCACCGCCGACAACGCAAACGCCGCCGTCAACAGACTGCCGAATAGAAAGAACGACAGGATGATGCGGCTTCTAAGCCGGCGTCGATAGCGCATCCGGGTCGCTCAGGCTGTAACCGATACCGTGGCGCGTGTGGATCAGCGCCTTATCAAAGGGCTTGTCGATGGCGGCGCGCAACCCGTGGATATGCACGCGCAGGGAATCGCTATCGGGTAGTTCCTCACCCCAGACACGCAGTTCGAGTTCACGTCGCGTAACCACCGAAGGCGACGACTCCATCAGGCATTGCAGCAATTTCAAACCGATCGGATTCAGCGTAATCGACTTGCCGCCGCGGGCAATCTGCAAAGTATCGAGATTGAAATTGAGATCGCTGACGGTGAGCACACGCGAACTCGGCGCACGACCACGCTTGCCGAGCACATTCAAGCGCGCTTCGATTTCCTGCAACGCGAACGGCTTAACCATGTAGTCGTCAGCGCCGCTGTCGAAGCCAGCGAGTTTCTGATCGAGGGCATCGCGTGCGGTCAACATCAACACCGGCGTATGGCGATGCGATTCAGCGCGCAGGCGCTTGCACACCTGCAGACCATCCATGCCTGGCAACGTGAGATCGAGAACGATCACGTCGAACGGTTCGCGCAACGCGAGATTGAGACCGCTGACGCCGTCACCGGCGAAATCGACGACATGACCCTTGTCGGCGAGGTAGTCGCCGAGATTGGCGGCGAGATCGGAATTGTCTTCGATGACGAGGATATGCATAGGCCAAGGATATGGGGGCAGCAGAACGTTCCGGAAGGGCCAGCAAAGAAAAAGCCCGAGGAGGTTCTGAGAACCACCTCGGGCTCAAGCTATTGCCCCGATTACCGTAATCCGCGTGCCATCCGCTTGGAACAGCAGCGCAGGTCTTGGTAGGTGAATCCTAGGTGGTACGGGATTAAATCGATGTTAAGCGCGTGGACGCCGTGCCGCAGTCGATTTTTTGATTGTGTTCATGGCCTTGCCGCGATTTGCTGACCTCGCCACCGTGGCCTTTCCGGGCTTCGGCGGATGCGCTGCGCCGCCGCGTTCAGCGCGCGTTTCAGCTTGGCGCACTCGGCGTTCCAGATACGCAATGATTTCACCTGCCACATCGACGCCACTGGCCGACTCGATGCCTTCGAGGCCTGGTGATGAATTCACCTCCAGAACCAACGGCCCGCGCTTCGATCGCAGCAAATCAACACCGGCAATGCCGAGGCCCATCACCGCTGCGGCGCGGATTGCGGCATCGACTTCTGCTGTCGTGAGCTTGGTCGCTTCGGCACTGCCGCCGCGATGCAGGTTCGAGCGGAACTCGCCGGCCTTGGCCTGACGGCGCATCGCCGCGACCACCTTGCCGCCAACGACGAAACACCGCACGTCCGCGCCCTTGGCCTCGGCGATGAATTCCTGCACCAGAAAATTGGCATAAAGACCACGAAACGCCTCGATCACCGAGCGCGATCCAGAAAGTTTCTCGGTCAGCACCACACCCTGCCCCTGCGCACCTTCCACTAACTTGATCACATGTGGTGGCTTGCCCAGCATCGTCAACAGATCCGTGGTGTCGTCCGGGTTGTCGCCGAACACCGTGCTCGGCAGATCAAGACCTTGTTGCGCCAGCAATTGCAGGCAACGCAACTTGTCGCGCGAGCGCAGCACGGCGTCAGACTTGTTCGGTGTGAATACACCCATCATTTCGAACTGGCGCAGCACGGCAGTGCCGTAGCGGGTGATCGATGCACCAATACGCGGGATCACCGCATCGAACGGGCGCAGATCCTTGCCCTTGTAGTGCATCTCGAAGCGCCCAGCATCGATGCGCATGTAGCAGCGCAGAGGATCGAGCACGCGCACAGTGTGGTGGCGTTCGCGCGCTGCTTCGATGAGCCGATGGGTGGAATAGAGCCTGCTGTTGCGCGACATGATCGCGATCTTCATAAGCCCACCGTCGCCTTGTGCCTACGTCCACGCGAATTGTCGCCCAACACGAAGGAACACGCCGGGTCGACGATGATGCGCCCGGCCAACGCGGTCCGGCCAAGGAGCATCGGAAACATCATGCCATGACGGTCCGTCAGATTCGTTTCAATCTCGAATGCCTCGTTGGCGAGGCGTACTTGCGTGCGTATGAACGGGCGTAGCGATGACCGCCCAGCGGAATCGGTGACCTTGCGCCGGTCGACAAGTGGTGATTCGAACCAGCGCGCATACCGTCCGGACCGCGTCTTTGAATCCAACGCAAAGCGTACCCAAACCACGCCATCACGCTCGAATTCTTCGATCGCTTCGACATGCAGGCTGGAGGAGCGCGCGCCAGTGTCCAGCTTGACCTTGATCGCGGACACGCCGAGGTCTGGCAATGCCAGCCATTCACGCCAGCCGAGCACGCGGGGTAGCGGTGAACCTGTTGCTGCCGATGAAACTGCCGAAGTCACGATGCCTGCCCACACGGTCATGAGGCGCGCACCTTCGCGCGACGGCCGGATCGCGTCAATGCTGCGACCGACCGGCGTAGTCGACGATCTGCCGCGCCCACCTTGAATACTCTGCGGACACCGCCCATGTTGGCCGAAAGGGGGCATTGATGACGGTCAGATCCACATCGCAGCAGCGTTGGCACGAGCGGCGGCGCGCTGTTTCGGCGCGCCTGTTGCCGATCCTGTTTGGCGCCAACCTCAGTGTTAGCGAACGCCTTCAGCAGCAGCGGGTGCTGAAGCAACGTTTGCTGAGCATGGCGTGCGTGGTCGCCGTCGGCTTGATCGCGTGGATACCGATCGATTTGCAAACGCTTCCGACCACATCGGCGCTGCAATTGCTTAGTCTGCGCCTTGCACTCGCGTTAGCCGTACTGCTGCTCGCGTGGATAGCGCAGCGTACGCCACGCTTATCGCCGGTGATTGCGATCGCATTGTTCATTGGTTTACAGGCGATCGGCTTTGCATGGATGGAATCCGAGATCCCGAACAACGCCGACCCGCTACTGCGACTGGGTTATGGGTTGTTCCCGTTCATCATCGCCGCACAAATCGCAGTGTTTCCGTTGCCGCTGGCGGTCACACTGGCGCTGTCGATGCCCGCGGTCGGACTGTTGCTGTTGCCCGCATGGCAAGGCCCGTTTGCACCGGAACTGTCGTTGTATGGCAGTGCTTGGCTGCTCCTGCTGATTATTGTGATTTCGTCATGGGCGGGCGCATCGCAACTACTGCTGCTGCTCGATCTGCTACGCGCCCGCAACGACGCCGCACACGACGGCTTGACCGGTCTCGCAAACCGGCGCAGCGCGATGACACGGCTCACTACCGAGATCGCACAGGCGCAGCGGCGCCGGCAACCACTCGCCCTGCTCGCACTCGACCTCGATCGCTTCAAACAAGTCAACGATGTTTACGGTCATGCTGCCGGCGATCGCGTCCTGATCGAATTCGCTGCGACCTTGCGGGCGAATCTGCGCCTTGGCGATCTCGGCGCGCGCACTGGCGGCGAGGAGTTCATTGCCGTCCTGCCGCAAACCGATCGCGACGCCGCCGCCATTGTCGCGGAGCGCATTCGCGCACAATGTGCCGACTTGCCGGTCAGCAGCGACGACGGCCGCGTGATCCGCTTCAGCGTCAGCATCGGTGTCGCGCTGCTCGACGGCCGAGATTCGTCTGCGAGCCTGCTTGCCCGCGCCGATTCGGCGCTGTATCAGGCCAAACGCGACGGTAGGAACCGCGTCACGTTTGCCGGAAACTGGAGCGGGTGAAGGGAATCGAACCCTCGTCAGTAGCTTGGGAAGCTACAGCTCTACCATTGAGCTACACCCGCATCGCACCGTCATTATCGTGACAACTTCGACGTCAGCGCAATGACTTGGCGGCGCGCCGGTACGCGGCCAGAATGCGGGCATGCCTTCGCTACTCCAAGCTTTATTGTTTTTTTCCTGCGCGCTACCGGTGTCGGCAGCAGAATGGTCGACGGCGGTCAGCCCACGCGGGCAGCTGTTTCCATCACTCGTCATCGCGACAGCGAATATGCCGGCACCGGCGCATCCAAAGTCTACGGTGATCGGCGACCCCAGCGGTTTGATCGGCGTGCGGGTACGCGCTGAACGCAACAACCAACCGGTGCGCGTCACCATCAAGCTCCCCGGTTGGCTGCGCGAGTCGTCGCTGGATGTGCGCCTCGCCAAGGCGGGAACGATGTATGCGCTCTACCCGGTGCTGGAGTGGGAGTTCGCGTTACTGCGCGACTTCGACCACGCTGCACCGGAGACCATTCGCTTTGAACTGCAACTTGATGATCAACCGGTCGAGACCAAGGTTGAGCGTGTACGCCTGCATTCGATCAATGAAGCGCCCTACTTTGTGCAAGACGAAAAGCGACCGACTAATCTCGCGTGGATGTTTGCCGCCTATGTTGACGAAGATCATCCGCAAGTGCGGCGCATCGTCAGCGACGCATTGAAGACCGGTGCGGTAAAACGCTTCGACGGTTACCAGTCCGGTGACCCCAAGCAGGTAATGAAGCAGGTCTACGCGGTTTGGCGCGCATTGCGCAGCCGTGGCATTCGCTACAGCTCGATCACGCGAACTGGCAACGGCAAATCCGAGGTGCTGTCGCAAAACGTGCGCTTCATCGATGAGAGCTTTGGCAATGCCGAGGCCAACTGTGTCGATGGCACCGTGTTGCTGGCCGCTGTGCTGCGCAAGATCGACCTGAACCCGGCGCTGGTCATGGTGCCCGGGCACATGTTCCTGGCCTTCGAACTCACCCCCGGCGGTGAGCGCAGCTATCTCGAAACGACGTTGATCGGCGCGGCGTTGCCGGCCTCCGGCAAGGAGTCCGACGATGCCGCATTCGCGAACTTTCGCCGCGCCAGCGAACGTGGCCACACCCAGTTTCAGAAATCGCGGGCACACTTCAGCGACCGCAGCAAACCTGAATACCAAATCATCGACATCGGCGCCGCCCGTGATCTCGGGGTGGTGCCGATCGGGGCGCGCCGTTAGGGAGCAGACATGTACAGGAATTCGCGACTGATCGTATTCGTATTCGTATCGCTACTTTGGATGAGCCATCCCGAAGCCGCCTGCCCACGCGCGGTGTTTTTCGACCTCGGTGACACGCTCGTGCAAGCTGGCACTGGCGGCTTGTTCGTGGTCAAACCAGGCGCACAGGCGACCATCGATCGCTTGCAGGCGAATGGCACCCGCATCGGCGTCATTACCAATGTTCCGGCTGGTTTTACCCGCGCCCAACTCAACGCGCTGCTCGCCGATCCGTCGTTTCTGGACGAATTCGAAGTTGTGCTGATGTCATCGCAGGCGCCCACGTCGAAGCCGAATCCGGCGATCTACACGCATGCCCATGGCTTGCTCGCGAACCGGCCGCTGATTACCGACACGGCATTTGTCGGCGAAACTTTGTCCGAGATTGCGAACTCGCAGATTGCACCGACCAGTGGCGCCCGCGCGACGGGCATGATCGGCATTCACCTTTCCGCCAGCGCCCCGAGTGCGCTCGCCGACTTCACGATCCCACCGACCGACTTGCCACAACTGGTGACGCTGATCGAAGACCAGTGCCAGCTCTACACCAACGGCTTTGAATGAATCAGCGGACGACGCCGCGCTCGGCTTCGGTCAGTGCCACTTTGTCGCGCAGATAGGCGGGTAACGCGAATTCCGGAGCGACGCCGTGGCCGCGCTGCCAACGCGAGACCGCAAGTTGTGCGATACGCGATGCGCGCGGAAAACGTTCGCCGTCAGCGAATTCAGGCGCACCGATGCGCGGTGCCCAATAGTCTGGATACGCACGCCAGCCAGTACCGATCACGCCCCAGCGCTCGGCACGCGCCAGCGGCACGCTGTGCGCCGGTCCGACACATTCGTCGCCGATCAGTTGCACGCCATGCAGGGCATCGAAGCGATAGCAGCCGGCATAGACTTCGCCCATACGGGCATCAATGGTCGCAAGCACGGTCAGCGTCGGATCGATCTCGATGACTTCGGTTGCAAGCGCTGCCAGTGACGAGATCGGCAGCACCGGGACATCTAACCCGAGCGCGATGCCTTGGGCCACCGAAATCCCAAGGCGCACACCGGTAAAGGCACCCGGGCCGCGCCCGACCGCGATCGCACCGATCATCGACTTGACGATACCGGCTTCCGCCAGCACCTCGTCGACCAGTGGCAGCACGCGCTGCGCCTGGCGTTTCGGTGCGACCTCAAAACGTTCGTAGCATTCGGCCGCCTGCAGCAATGCGACCGATACGGCTTCGGTCGAGGTATCGAGGGACAGCAGCCAGGAACTCATGACACATGCTCCGCCGGGATCGGCAATTCAGGGGGAACGGGTGCGCCGAATGCGTACCAGTCAATGCGGCGCGTGAGATACATGGTCGCACCGATCAGAGCAAGTACAAGGCCGCTGCCCGCGAGCAGGGCATAGTCCTCGGCACCGACCAGCACGTACAGCGTCGCATACAGCAGCGCCAACCACAGTGCGATCACGCCCCCGTGACGCGGCTTGCGCAGCACCGCTCCCGCATAGCCAGCAATCATCGCGATCAGCGCAATCGCGGCAAGCAGATAGGCGAGCCCGAAGCGCAGGTGTTCCGACGCTGCAAGCAGCACCAGAAAAAACGTCGCGAGGGCCACGCCAACCAGCAGGTACTGCACTGGATGCAGGCGCAATGTACTCAGCGTCTCGAACAGGAAGAACACGCCGAAACTGAGCGCGATCACGAGTAGCCCGTACTTGAGCGTCCGCTCGTTGCGTTGGTAAACATCACCCGGTTCATACAGGGCGACACCGAAGGCGTGTCTATCCATCCGTATCCCATCAATGTCACCGCTCGCAAATACCGCCGGCAGATTGCGGTTGAATTCGAGCACCTGCCACGACGCTTCTGACGCATCTGCGCTGACGCGTGATCGCGTTGGTGAAAACGCGCCGGAAAAGTTTGGGTCCGGCCACGGTGCACGCAGGTGCGCCCGATAGTCGCGTGCCAATGGCAACCAGTCGAAGCGACGCGAACCCGCCAGCCCCAACTTCAACTGGCCAGCGATCGGTGTTTCGGCGCCATCCAACGACAATGATGCCAACCGGAACATCGCCATCCCTCCCGGCCCCTCGCCCAACGATTCGATGCGCGCAGCGGGGATGTTGCCGAATAGCGGTTCGATGCGACGCAGGCCGCGCGGGTCGACCACGCCGAAAACCAATTCTGCCAGCGCCCACTGCACATCACCGTCGCCGGCTGCGAACATCTCGCGCGGGTGCGCAAACGTCACTGCCAGCGTCACCTCGGCCTGATACACCGGTAACTCGAAGATGCCGCGACGGCGACGTTCGACTGACAGCACCGCATCAGCGTCGACGCGGTCCGGCATTTGGTAACGCCAGTAACGCCGCGGGACGATGACGCCATCGCGTCGCGTTTCGCGCACCTCAACCGGCACCCGCAGCAGCGGTGCACCCACCCATTGGGCATCACCGTAGCTGGTCGCCAGCGCCTGCTCGGCTTCACTGCGGCGCTCCTGACGTTCGTGCCGCAAGCCATCCAACATCGAGAGCGGAATCGCCATCAGCAGCGCGAGGAATCCGATCACCAGCAATTTCAGCGTGGCCGAGCGGTGGAACTGGGGACGAGGAACAGACATCGATGGCTCCGGGTTGCAAGTGGAGCGAGCAAACACCGTCAGTCTGTCCGAAATCGGCGCGAATGTGGCCGATGCGGCATCAATGCGGCGCGTATGCGGGCAACTGATCAATAGTTACGATGAATGGTGTCCATTCAAAATATCAATTTTGGCTATTGATGCGTTTCGTCTATGGTAGTGACCAATCCAATTCACCTAACCAACAGACGGAGACCTGCACATGTCCCTTATCAACACCACGATCAAGCCGTTCAACACCACCGCTTTCCACGCTGGCGAATTCGTTCAAGTGAGCGACGAGTCACTTAAAGGCCACTGGTCGGTACTGGTGTTCATGCCGGCGGCGTTTACCTTCAACTGCCCGACCGAAGTCGAGGATGCCGCCGACAATTACGCCGAGTTCCAAAAGGCCGGCGCCGAAATTTATATCGTCACCACCGACACCCATTTCTCGCACAAGGTGTGGCATGAGACATCGCCCGCTGTCAGCAAAGCGAAGTTTCCGCTGGTGGGTGACCCGACCCATGCACTGACACGCGCCTTCGGCGTGCACATCGACGAAGAAGGTTTGGCGCTGCGCGGCACCTTCGTGATCAATCCGGAAGGCGTGATCAAGACCGTCGAAGTGCATGACAACGCCATCGCCCGCGACATGCGCGAAACCCTGCGCAAACTAAAAGCCGCTCAGTTCGTGGCCAATAATCCCGGTCAAGTCTGTCCCGCCAAGTGGAAAGAAGGCGCGAAGACCATCGCGCCGTCGCTCGACCTCGTTGGCAAGATCTGATCGCAAAACCATTCACGTCATCGAGGTACCGCAGCATGCTCGACAATAATCTGAAAGCGCAACTCAAGATCTATCTGGAGAAGCTGCAACAGCCAGTCGAACTTGTGGCGGCCCTCGATGACGGTGAGCCGTCGTTGGAGTTGCGGCAACTGCTCAGCGATATCCGCGACTTGTCGGACAAGATCACGCTCCGCAGCGACGACAGCAGCGACGCACGCCGACCGTCGTTCCTGATTCGCCGCGTCGGCACCGACGTCGGCGTGCGCTTTGCAGGCATTCCGCTCGGCCATGAGTTCACTTCGTTGGTGCTGGCGTTGTTGCAGGTCGGTGGCCATCCCTCGCGCGAAGCTCGGGAACTCATCGATCAGGTTCAGCAACTCGATGGCGATTACCACTTTGAAACCTATTTCTCGCTGTCTTGCCAGAATTGCCCGGACGTCGTGCAAGCACTGAACCTGATGAGCGTGCTCAATCCGAGGATTCGTCACACCGCGATCGATGGTGCACTGTTCCAGTCGGAAGTCGATGCGCGCGAAGTGATGGCAGTCCCGACCGTGTATCTCAACGGTCAGGTCTTCGCTGCTGGACGCATGGATCTGGCCCAGATCGTTGCCAAGCTGGATACCAAGTCGGTAGCGCGCATGGCTGATCAAATGAAGCAGAAGCCGGCGTTCGACGTACTCGTCATCGGTGGCGGTCCGGCCGGCGCGGCTGCAGCGATCTACGCCGCGCGCAAAGGCATTCGCACAGGCATCGCCGCGGAACGATTCGGCGGTCAGGTGTTGGACACGATGGCGATCGAGAACTTCATCTCGGTCAAGGAAACCGAAGGGCCGAAGTTGGTCACAGCGCTAGAGCAACATGTGCGCGAATACGACGTTGACTTGATGAATCTGCAACGCGCCACCCGGTTACTGGCAGCCGATGCTGATGGCTTGATCGAAGTACAACTCGATAACGGCGCATCACTGAAATCGAAGTCGGTGATCCTCTCCACCGGCGCGCGCTGGCGGGCGATGAACGTGCCTGGCGAAGATATCTATCGCAACAAAGGCGTGGCGTATTGTCCGCATTGCGACGGCCCGCTGTTCAAGGGCAAGCGTGTCGCAGTGATCGGTGGCGGTAACTCCGGCGTCGAGGCGGCGATCGATCTAGCCGGCATCGTGCAACACGTCACTCTGATCGAATTCGACGTCAGGCTGCGCGCTGATGACATCCTGCAACGCAAGCTGCACAGCTTGGCGAACGTGACGGTGATCGTCGGCGCACAGACCACCGAGGTGATCGGTAACGATCGTCACGTGACTGGACTGAATTACGTGGAACGCGGCACCGGTGATCAGCATCATGTCGCGCTCGAAGGCATCTTCGTGCAGATCGGCCTGTTGCCGAACACCGATTGGCTGAAGGGCACGCTGGATCTCTCGCCGCGCGGAGAAATTATTGTCGATGCCCATGGCGCCACCTCGCTACCTGGCGTATTCGCCGCGGGCGACGCAACGACGGTGCCGTTTAAGCAGATCATCATCGCCATGGGCGGGGGTGCAACTGCGGCACTGAGCGCCTTTGATTACCTGATCCGTAGCAGTGCGCCCACAGCAGCTTCGATTTCCGCCGCCGCCTGACTACGCGGCGCCGACGCACGACCGGAACCAGCCCGCACGTCATCCAGAGGACGGAAATGAACCTGCGTGACCTGCGTTATTTGGTGGCCTTGGCCGACTTGCGTCATTTCGGGCGCGCGGCCGAGGCTTGCTTCGTCAGCCAGCCGACGCTCTCTACCCAGATCAAGAAGCTGGAAGAAGAACTCGATGTGACGTTGATCGAGCGCACTTCACGCCACGTGATGCTGACCGATGTTGGTCGCGACATCGCCGACCGTGCCCGCGCCGTGCTTCGCGAGGCCGACCAAATCCGTGAACTTGCCAAGCGCACACGCGATCCGGAGGCCGGCAGCGTGCGCCTCGGGCTGTTCCCGACACTCGGCCCCTATCTGTTGCCACACGTCATACCGCGCGTGCGCAAGCGCTTCCCGAAACTGACCTTGTTGCTGACCGAGGACAAGACCGAAGAATTGCTGCGTAGCCTGCGTGATGGCCGCCTCGACGCTGCCGTCATGGCGTGGCCGGTGAACGATGCCCAACTTACGCATGTCGATCTGTTCGAGGAAGAATTTCTGCTGGCCGTGCCTGCGGGGCATCCGTTGGGCAAGCGCAAACGGATTGACGCCTCAGAACTGTCAAATCGCGAACTGCTGCTACTCGAGGATGGCCACTGCCTGCGCGAGCAGGCGCTTGATGTCTGCCAGATGGCCGGTGCCATCGAGACTCGGGGTTTTCGTGCCACCAGTCTGGAAACCCTTCGCGCGATGGTGGCGGCCGGGGTCGGCATCACCTTGCTGCCCGCGCTCGCAGTCGCGCCGCCAGTCGCACGCAGTGAACTACTGCAACTGGTGCGCTTCAGCGGTCAGGCGCCACATCGGCGCATCGCGCTGTTCTGGCGTCGCAGTTCGGCACTGAGTCCTTTCCTCGAACAGTTGGCGAGCGAACTCGCCGCTGTGCCGAAAACAGCGCTGACTGCACGCATCGGTAGTTGACCGACTGCCGCATACTGCGCAAAGTGGCAGGCATGTCGCATCGCCTCATCCTGCTGTTCGCCCTGTTTTGCCCAATGCTGGTCGGCGCCGAAGCATCGCTGGTTCCGTATGCGGCTTTGTACGAGGTGCTGCGGCCTGCGCTCGAAATTGGCGGTCATGATCGGTTGATCGCGCGCGTTCGCATCGTGAGTAAACGTAGTGACATCGCACCACAACAAATCCGCCTCGATATCCAAAGTCGCGATGGCGTCCGAACTGTCCAGGTCGGCGCAAACGGCGACGTCGAATTTCCACTCGACGCACGCCTGCGCGACGAAAACCCCGCGGTGGCATCGAATCAGCCGAAGGGATCATTGACCTTGTCGGTCGCAATTGTGTTGAAGCTGCCGCGCGGCTTGCGCTTTCCGTATCGCGAAATCGCTCACGGTATCGACCAGATGCGCGCCGTCGTAGCAGGCGACGGTGTCGCAGAGCAATTTAGCGTGCGCGGTGTCGAATTGTGGTTCGACCCGACAGCGCAGGCACAACTAAGCATTAGCGGGCGCATTGAGCGCTTGCTGATGGCCGATCGCAGCGGCCGCATCTTGCTCGACGACAGCGCTGAACTGCGCGAGGATGGCGTGATGCTGGTCTTGTCCGCCGCACCGCGCGAAATTGCGCCAGTACTTGCCATGGGAGCACCCTAGATGGTGATTCGCGCACGCTTCGGCGCGTGGCTGGGTCTGGCAGGCGTAGCACCGGACGAACCGGCAAGCGCGCGACGCGTCAGTCGCTGGTTCGAATGGGTGCTGGTGCCACTTGCACTGTGGTTGCCAATCCAATGGTCGCTGGAAAGCAACGGTCAAATCCCTGTCACGGCTGCGCGCGCAGTCGACTGGCTGACTTGGATACTGTTCGTTGCCGAAGCGGCAATTGTCGGTGCACTGGTGACCGACCGCACCCGCTATTTCCGCGGCAACTGGCTGAACCTGCTGATCATCGTCATCGGATTGCCATTGCTCTGGGATCAAGGCGCCTGGGCGCGCGCGGCGCGGGCATTGCGTCTGCTGCTGATGGTGTCGCTGCTAACCAATCTCGCTCGCGTCGTCCGGCACATGCTGTCGCAAAACCGTCTCGGACCAATCCTGGCCGCCATCGTCATCGTGACGACACTGGGCGGCGCCGTCATCGGCTACTTCGACCCGGCATTTTCACGCCCAATGGATGGCATTTGGTGGGCCTGGGTCACGGTCACCACTGTCGGCTACGGCGATATGGTGCCGCAGACCCCCGCAGCCCGCATATTCGCCGTGACCTTGATGTTGCTGGGTGTATCGATGATCGCACTGCTATCGGCCTCGTTGGTCGCGTTCTTTCAGGAAGATGAAGACCGCGAGGCACGCCACTTGCGGCACATGATCTGGATGAAGTTGCAGCATATGGAGGAAGATGCCGAAGCACGCGCCAAGCACAACGAAGTCCTTTTGGCCCGCCTCGCTGCGATTGAAGTGGCGCTGCTTAAGGCGGTCGAGGAACGCAGCACGTTAGAGCGCAAAGTGGAGCAACTGTTCGGGCACGCCGCCGTGCCGATCGCCGACGATGGGCCGAAAGATTCGGCGCCGGGTACCGGTCCGGTAGCGATGATTCTCAACCCACCGAGCGATGACGCATGACCATGATTCCGATGCCAACACCCGAGCAAGCGCTACCCGGCCGTGCCGTGCCGATGCCGATTCACAACACGCATCACTTCCACGGCCGCCCAATCTCGGGCGACTTCACCGGACTGGACCGTGTCCAGTTCGGCATGGGTTGCTTCTGGGGTGCTGAACGCAAGTTCTGGTCGCTGCCCGGCGTCTTCACGACGGCGGTCGGCTATGCCGGCGGCCATACCCCGAACCCGACCTATCGCGACGTTTGCTCGGGCCTGACCGGACATGCAGAAGTGGTGCTGGTCGTGTTTGATCGTGCGCAGATCGCGATTGACGCTTTGTTGCGCGTGTTCTTCGAAAACCACGATCCGACCCAAGGCATGCGCCAAGGCAATGATCGTGGCACGCAGTACCGTTCCGTGATCTACGTCGACTCATCGGATGATCTCGCGGTCGCCGAGCGCGCGCGCGATGTCTATGCTGAATCGCTGCGCGCCGCCGGCTTTTCGGCAATCACCAGCGAAGTTCGCCTTGCGCCAACGTTCTACTACGCCGAGGACGAACACCAGCAGTACCTGTCGAAGAACCCACGCGGCTATTGCGGGCTCGGCGGTACTGGCGTCTCCTGCGCAATCTGAAGCGCGGCGCGCATCTCGCGAACACGCCGTGTTCGTGGGTGGTCTTGGCCCATCGACGTCACCAATATCGACTCGGCCTCGGCATAGGCTGTCGCAGCATCATCGACGCGGCCCATCGCCTGCAAGGTTTGTGCACGCCCGACTTCGAACAGACCGACCTGCCACGCTTGTGCGCCGAGTACCCGGCGCGCGCCACTCAACACACGCTCGTGCATCGCAAGTGCATCAGCGTAGCGCGACTGCTTCCGGTACAAACCGGCGATGTTGTGCATCAACGCCAGCGTGTCGGGATGGTCTTCACCGATCAAATCGGTCTCGATGCGCAGCGTACGCTCGTAAAGGTTCGACGCCTCGTCCAACTGGCCCGACAACACCAGTAGCAGGCCGAGATTGCTCATGCTGTTGCGAGTCAGATGATGCCGTTCGCCGTAGAGATTCTCGCGCACCGACAGTGCTTCGCGGAACAATGGCTCGGCGTCTTTAAAACGCTGCTGCTCCTGATACACCGTCGCCAGTTCGTTGATCGTCATCAGCGTTCCCGGATGTGCATCGCCGAGCACTACACGACGTTGTGCAAGCACGTCGCTCAACGTATCGACCGCCGCATCGAACTGGCCGAGATGTCGCAGCACAACGCCGCGATCGTGGCGTAGACCCAATCGGAGTGGATGGTTTTCGCCGAACTCCGCTCCCAACACCGACACGGCGCGATCGAGCAGGCGCAGCGCTTCCTGATGCTCGCCAAGCATGCGCAGTGCTTGGGCGAGGCGTTGCATAGCACCGACATCTTGGTTCAATACGCTGGACGCGTTCTGGAAGTACGGTCGCAACACATCAGCGGCAGCCGCGTAATCGCCGCGCTGAAAGGCGAGGCGTGAGAGCAACTGATCATCTGCCAAAGACGCACCCGGGGTTGCCGGAATCAATGCGCTGGCTTCATCTAATCGATCACGATCAATCAACACGTCCGCTAGTTCCAGTCGCAACGGGGCAACTTGTGCCGGTACCGCATTTTCGGCCAATGCCAGCGCCGCACGCGCATGCGGCTCGGCCTGGTCGGATGCACCCAACGCTTGATAAAGCCGACTCAAGGTGAGGCGGACCGCCACCTGTTCTGCCGGCGCTTGATCGAAGCGCCGACCAACCTGTTGCGAGGCGAGATCAAGCGCTTGGCGCACCGTCATCTCATGGCCAGGCATGGCGGCCGGATCGGCCGCCGCCAACAAATCGTCCTCAAGGAACGCCAGTACCGTGCCGGCGACGCGCGCACGCTCATCGGCACGATCGCGCTCGGCCGCAATGCGCTGGATCGACAGTGCAATGCCCGCCACGCCCACGATCAGCACCAGCGCACTGACCGCCGTCGCGGCACGGTGTCGAGCCACCCATCGTCCAAGCACATGCAGCGGCTCACGTCGCCGAGCAGCAATCGGGCGCATCGAGAGAAACGCCTGCAGATCAATTTTCAGCGCCACAACCGTCGCATAACGAGCATCAGGCATGTCGGCCATCGCACGTTGCACGATGCAGCGCAGATCGTGCGGCAGACTCGCGGGCGCAATCACCGCGGCCGCTGCCGAGCCCACCCGACCCAGCACGGTTCGATGCTCATTCGCATCACGCGACAACAACGCGGCCAGCAAAGCACCGAGTTGATAGATGTCGCCGGCTACGGTTGCCGCTTCACCACGGCGTT
>Ga0073902_10000467_pt1 | contig 24335 bp, 26 predicted proteins | sample KloWWTmeKNB19Kit_FD_66667 | JGI IMG/M metagenome (GOLD analysis project Ga0073902, IMG submission 66667) | Active sludge microbial communities from Klosterneuburg, Austria, studying microevolution and ecology of nitrifiers - Klosterneuburg... | ecosystem: Engineered > WWTP > Aerobic digester >...
TTCACTATTCACTATTCACTATTCACTATTCACTATTCACTATTCACTATTCACTATTCACTATTCACTATTCACTACCCAATCGCCTGCCTCAAATCTTCAATCAAATCACTTTCATCTTCAATCCCTACGCTCAAGCGGAGAAGTGAATCAAGTACACCTGATTTTTCACGAAGCTCTTTCGGAATTGATGCGTGAGTCATCGATGCGGGGTGACCGATCAATGATTCAACACCACCCAGTGATTCAGCAAGAGAGAATACTTTTGTTGCAGCAGCCATTCTGAACGCTTCTTCCATTGAATTGCCTTTGAGTGTGAATGATATCATTCCACCGAAATCACGCATCTGACTTTTTGCAATGGCATGACTAGGATGATCAGTGAATCCCGGCCAGTGGACTGCATCAACTTTCGGATGAGAGCGGAGGTAATTCGCTACCGCTTTTCCATTCGAACAATGTCTGTCCATACGTACATGCAATGTTTTTACTCCACGCAATGCAAGGAAACTGTCTTGCGGTCCCGGCGTTGCGCCGCATGAATTGGCAATGAAAGCAAGCTCTTCCTGAATTTTATCGTCATTCGTACATGTTGCGCCCATAACAACATCAGAGTGTCCATTGATGTATTTTGTAACAGAGTGCAATACGATACTCGCTCCAAGATCAAGTGGATTCTGCAAGTATGGAGAAGCAAATGTATTGTCAACAACAAGGATCAAATTGTTTTTCTTAGCGATCTCTGCACATGCTTTGATATCAATGATACGCATCAAAGGATTCGTAGGTGTCTCTACCCAGATCATTTTTGTTTTTGCATTGATGTGTTTCGAAATATCGCTTGCATTGTTCATGTTCACGAAATGAAACTTGATGCCGAAATGCTCGAATACTTTTGTAAACATGCGGTATGAACCTCCATACAGATCGTCTGTTGCAATTACTTCATCGCCCGGGCGACAAAGTTTGATGATAGCATCTTCAGCACCTTGTCCGCTGGAAAAACACAAGCCGTGTTTCGCATTCTCCAATGATGCAATACATTTTTCCAAAGCTACTCTCGTCGGGTTTTTCCCGCGAGCGTAAGCGTATCCTTTATGTTTCCCCGGACTCTCCTGCACATAAGTAGATGTCTGGTAAATAGGAGTCATGATTGCTCCCGTTGATGGATCAGGTTCTTGTCCGGCGTGGATAGCGCGGGTTCCGAATTTATACATGGTTGGTTATTTTTTGGTGAGTAGTAATTGGTGAGTGGTAAGTAGCAATGTGTCTAAGATTGCAATTGGTTTTCTTTGTTCGACTTTATGATTTTTATTTTTGACTTATTGAATATTCTTTGGACTCCTTGTGTACCGAAAACTATCGGGATTATACTCTTTGTGTTTTATTGAATTGAAACAAGTAATCTGTGTTTGACTTTCGCGTGCTACTCACCACTCACTACTTACTACTCACTTCATTTATAAAAGTTCATTTCCTCCAAGAACTCCCAAACTTTCTCAGGTACCATGTATTGAACATTCTTCTTCGCCTTGATCGCATCACGAATAAAACTTGAAGATAACTCCATCAGTGGTGCAGGTACCAGTTTCACTTTCGGATGATTCATCAATTCACTTTGCGACGCATCTTTCCTGGGATAAACATAAAGTTCCGTTTGTTCCAGGATCTGTTCGTAGTTTTTCCATTTGTGAAAGGTGTCGATGTTGTCGCTTCCTAAGATGAGAGCAAATTTATGTTCAGGGAATTTCTCAAACAAATATGCAAGCGTATTGATCGTATAACTCGGTTTTGGTAATTTGAATTCTATGTCTGACGCTTTTAATTTTCTGTTATCACCGATTGCGATCTTCACCATACTCAGCCTGTGATAATCCTGTAGCAAAGTATGTTTCAGCTTCAGCGGATTATGCGGCGAAACCACAAACCACACCTGATCCAGATCCGTAAACTCCGACATATATCCGGCAATGACCATGTGGCCGTTGTGGATGGGGTTGAAGGAGCCAAAGAATAAACCGATTTTCATTTAGTGGTGAGTAGTATGTTTGTTTTATTTGAGTACTCGATCTTTGATTTTTTTAACACTAAGAACACAAAAGTTCACGGAAATTTGCGCTAGTAATAGAATCTCAGAATACTATGAAGAAAATTCCGTGAACTTTTGTGTTCCTTGTGTTCTTAGTGTTTTTTAATGCAGTTCAAATAAACCCATTCGCCAACCGATGCGCTTCTTCCAACGCCTGTTCCAACGAGTCATTAACGATTATATGATCAAACCTATCCGCATACGTCAACTCATGCTCCGCTTTTAGAATCCTTGCCTTGAATGACTCCGGCGTTTCGGAATTTCTTGCATGCAATCGTTGATGCAGATCTTCAATCGAGGGTGGACGAACAAACACAGCAAGCAATTGCTCACCGAAGATGCTTTTTATTTTCAGTCCACCTTCAACATCCACATCAAAGACAGGAATTTTTCCGTTGGCCCAGATCGATTCGATCTCGGATTTTAGTGTGCCGTAGTATCCGTTGACATATACTTCTTCCCATTCAACAAATTCATCGTTGGCAATGCGCTTTTTGAAATCGTCGACAGAAATGAAATGATAATCTTTGCCGTCTGTTTCATTTGCTCTTTTTTGGCGTGTTGTAGCAGAGACAGAAAACTTCAATCGGGAATCAGAATCCAGCAGATGATGAACAATGGTAGTTTTACCACTGCCCGACGGTCCGCAGAATAGAAGTAATTTATTATCCTTCCCCATTACAGCACATTCAGAATTTGTTCTTTTATTTTTTCCAGCTCATCTTTGATGATAACGACAGCTTTTTGCATGTCGGCATCATTTGCTTTTGAACCGATGGTATTTATTTCACGTCCTATTTCCTGAGCGATGAAAGAAAGTTTTTTTCCTGCTGAAGGATCTTCGTTCATCGTTTTTACGAAATAATCGCAATGACTTTTCAGTCGTACTTTCTCTTCGGAGATATCGTATTTCTCTATGTAAAAGATCAGTTCCTGTTCGAAACGATTTCTGTCGATGTTATTGAGTTGAATGAATTCTTCCAGATTCGATTGCAAGCGTTTGCGTACCGTTTCAATTCTTCCGCCTTCAAATTTTTCTATTTCTATAATTCCGTCGAGAATATTTTTCAGTCGTTGTTCAACGTCTTTTTGCAGAGCAGCACCTTCATTGGCGCGAAATTTCTGGAAAGCATCCAATGCAAGTTTCATTGCTGTAGCAACAGCTTTCCATTCAGCTTCAGAAAGTACAGACTTATCATTCATCATCACATCAGGCAATGGAAGAATGATCTGCAGAAAATTCGGAGTAGAGATTCCCAGTTCAGCATCGAGCATTTTCAGTTCTTCGAAATATGCTTTAGCGAGTGGGCGATTGATCGTCGTTTTTTTCGCAGCCTCTTGTGTTTCTATTGAAAAGGCGACATCACATTTCCCGCGTTCAATCGATCGGGAAAGTTCTGTACGGAGTTCCATTTCCTTTTCTTTATAAGCAGAAGGAAGGCGGAGGTTCAGGTCCATGAATTTACTGTTGACAGACTTGATCTCAACGGTTATTGTTTTGTTTTCAAAATCGATAGCAGAAGTACCGAATCCTGTCATTGAACGGATCATGGATCATGGGTTTAAAAAAGTGCTGCAAAATTACTCTAAGTATTCGCTTTGACAAATGTAGGTTTTGTGACCAGGTAGACGCCGGTAAAGATCATGAGGCAGGAGATGAGGTGGACCCATCTCAGTGGTTCGTGATGGATGGCCAGACTGATTCCCGTTGCGAAAATCGGTTGCAAATAAATGTAATAACTCATCACCGCCGGACTTAATTCTTTCAGGCTGAGAGTGTTGAGCAGATATGCCAGAAACGTTGTAAAGAAGATCACGAAGATGAGTGCTCCCCAATGGACGAGGCCGAAAGCCTGCCATGCGACCATACCTACATCATTGAATCCGAATGGAATAACGATGATTGTTCCGAAAAAGAATACCCAGGTAAGCACCAGCCACATATTGTATTTTTTCATCATTGGTTTCACCATGACGATGAATACAGCGTAAGATGCGGCATTAATAAAGATGAACAAATCGCCTGTAAACGAACCGGTTCCGGTAGTTTTGTTGGAAAAGATGAGGGTTCCTGCACCAAGAATACCCAGGAAAATTCCTGTGATCCGCAAAAGAGTTATTCTTTCCCCGATCAAAATCCCCGCGAAGAGCATGACCATAACCGGATTGGAAGTCATAATAAGAGCAGCGTTGATGTTGCTCGTGAGCGAAAGACCCTGAAAGAAGAGTAGTTGATTGATAGCGACACCAAACAATCCAAGTAAAAAGAACCGAAAATAATCGCGTCGTTCGATTTTCTCACCCGACTTTGTAAATTGATACATAAAGAAGAAGAGCAGCGTAGCAAAAACGACACGAAGAAGAATGAAAGCATTTGGCCGTATCATTCCCGGCATGATCAACTTTGCAATACTAAAATTCGCACCGTAAATTAAATTCGCTGTAAAAGCAGCAAGATGTGCTTTTTTCTTATTCATTCATTCCGTGGTCTTTTGTGATCTCGTGATCTTGTGTTTTATTTTCTCTGTGTTTCTCCCTTTTTTTCTCCTCTTTCTCTGTGTTTAATTTTTACTCGGCATCACGCACGCAACGCCTGCTTCCCCGCCGCCACATTCGTCTTACTATTCCCCACGAAGATCTTATCTCCCAGAATCATCACCGGTCGTTTCAAAAAAGTATACTCTTCTAATATATACTTCCTATAATCCTTCTCCTTCAATTCCATTTCATGCAATCCCATTTTCCGGTACTTCAAAGCGATGCGACTAAACAGCGCTTCATACGTTCCCGCAAGTTTCGCCATTTCATCAATTTGAGCCGGCGTAATTTTTTCTGTTTTAATATCCTGCAAAACTACATCTTTCCCCGGATTCCAATCTTTAATGATCCGTTGACAAGTGCTGCAAGAGCTGAGGTGATAAATTTTTTTCATGGTGTAAATTTTTTATGATTCAAGTGGGAAAATCGTTTGGCTAAAGTACTTGTTTGGATGATGGGAAAAAATAAAAAATGGTGAATTTTGTGTTATTAATTTGAGGGAGGGTTCTTAATGTGGTGGCTTTTATATTGGAAATAGTTTTGTGGGGAGGGATTTAATTTGGTATGTTTATCGTGTTGGAGTATGAAAGAATTCAGTGTTGGGTTTCAGAGGCAAGTGGTTATTGATGGAAACCAACTTAGAATTGTGACATGTTTTTGAATAGTTTTTAATTTGTAAGATAAATCAGAGTAAATATCATGAAAGGCCCAGAATTTTTAAAGTACATAAATCCGGTTTTAACAACTCTCCAATCAAATGGTGGAGCAGGAAATGCTTCAAACGTAATTGAACAAATTATTGAAAACCAAGGAATATCCGATGAGGAATTAGAAGAAGCAACTTCTAATGGTCAATCACGTGTAAGAAATCAGATTCAATGGGCGAGGTTTTATCTTTTTAAAGCAGGATTGATAGATAATGCTCAACGAGGTATATGGAGATTGACTAATGAAGGCCTAGAAAAAAACCTTACGGACGATGATGTTTATGCACTATTTAAAGGTGTTCAAGAAAGTGTGAAAAAAGCACCTACAAATGAGACAATAAAACCTGAAGTTGAATTCGAGGAAACTGCAACGGAAGATGAGGAACATACTGTAGGTTTATTAAATCTGATTCAAAATTTACCTGCATCCGGTTTCGAAAAATTGTGTAAAAGGCTATTAACAGAAATCGGAATAAATGATATAATAATCACTGGTGGCTCAGGTGACCAAGGAATTGACGGAAAAGGGATTGTCAAACTCAATGACGTTGTAAGTTTAAATATACTTTTTCAATGTAAAAGATATAAGGAAACTGTTTCTCCTCATCATGTTCGTGACTTCAGAGGAGCAATGCAAGGGAGAGGAGAAAAAGGGTTATTAATTACTACAGGTAGATTTACTAAGGAAGCCAAGAGTGAAGCAAACCGTGACGGAGTAACTCCGATAGAATTAATTGATGGTGAAAGGCTAGTTGAATTATTCGAAAAATATCATTTGGGACTAAAGCCAGTTACTGTATTTGAGATTGATTATGAGTTTTTCAAGGGATTTAATTAGAAGGTTTTAGTAAAAACTAAAGTGTCAATTTAGCTATAGTTTGGTGTAATAAATTTTTAGCTCAAAATACTCCTACTCAAATTAACATGGATTTTAAAATCACTATTGGTTTAATCGTTATCGGCTATATCTTCTTAAGAGCATGGTCATCCAATGCGCGAAAAAAAAATAATCTAAAAAGATATGGTGATGGTTTTGGAGTATTGATAAACCAGAATAAGATAGAAATTGGAATGACAAAAAAAATGGTAACAGTCGCTTTGGGTTCACCAGAGAAATCAGAAGGCATAACGCGAAAAGAGAATTTTACCAAAGAAATTCTTTATTATGAAAAATACAATGATGCTAAACACAAAGTCCAGTATCGATATAAAGTAACATTTATCAATGAAAAAGTTGCAGAGTTTCACATGAACTAAATAGTATATGGGCCTACTTCAACTTGCCGACAAAGAATTGTGGAATAAAATCAATCTTCAACACCAAACAAAAGGTGGTGTTTATAAAATAATTGCATTTCAAAATGGTCAAAGAATTCCTATTCATAGATTTCTTGGATCTGACGAGACAGGTGTACTTTATATAGGTAAAGCAACATCCTATCTTGAAAGAGTAATTCATTTGAAAACTTCAATTTCACCTGACTATAGTGGATCTGCACATATTTGTGGCAGGAGATATAGGTCAAATCCAAATATTTCAAGCCAATTTCCATATGAAATACTATACTTAGAACTTAATGAAAGTAATCAGCCCTAAGAGCTTGAAAGAGAATTACTGAAAGAATATTCGATGAAATTTGGAGAAGTGCCACCATTAAATGCAATTTAGAATTTGAATAAGATTTGATTTGACGTTCATTTTCGCAAATCAAAAGTTTTAGGTCTCATTTTATCATACTCACAACCCAAACAAGCCACCCATTAATGCGACTCATAACCTGGAACTGTCAAGGTGCATTCAGAAAGAAAGCTGATTTTATTTTGGCTTTGCAACCTGACATTTTGGTTATTCAGGAATGTGAGCATCCGGACAAATTAAAATTTAGTGCAGAGACACTTAAACCTGATTCTGTTTATTGGTATAGTGATGGAGGGAAAAAGGGAATTGGAATATTTTCGTACTCTAATTATAAATTTGAACTTCTTCCTGAATTTAATCCTGAGTTTCGTTATGTATTGCCGATTCAGGTAACAGGAAACGGACAGACATTTACTCTTTTGGCTGTATGGGCCATGGATAACAAAGAAAAACGTGAAGCACGTTACATCGGACAAGTTTGGCTTGCAATTAATCATTACAAAGACTTGCTTGGCAGCTCAACTATTTTAATCGGCGACTTTAATAGCAATAAGATTTGGGATTACAAAGACAGAGTTGGATCACATTCTGATGTTGTAAGATACCTTGCAAGCAGAGACATTCATAGCGTTTATCATAAGCATTTCAATATGGAACAAGGAAAGGAAGAGCATCCAACTTTGTATCTATATCGCAATCTAGAAAAGCCATATCATATAGATTATTGTTTTGCTTCAGCAGACTTGCTTGAAAAAGTTAAGCAAGTTGAAATTGGATCTTATGAAAATTGGTTTATGCATAGTGATCATTCACCGGTATGTGTTTTGTTTGAAATGTGATTAAAGATTAACATTCCTCGCGGCAGCAATCTGCGAATTTATCTGTGGCAATGCCACGGAAAATAAAAATACAAAAACATTTAGAAAATCTGCGGTTTTTCTGCGAGTTCTGCGAGATCTGCGGGAGAAAAAAATACAGAATCATTTCTACGGGAACCTACATCACAACTCCCGGCCGGAATGACGCTTGATGTGTTGCGTATTGAAAATGTGTCCGTAATTCCGCTTAACATTCCTCCGAGCGGGGGGATGAGTAATGTAAATGTGTTTATAATTCCACTTGTAGCGAGTAAGTTAATCGTAATCAGTCGCTGCAAATCTTTGATGGGAACAGCTGCTAACAAAATTGGGGTATAGCCTGAAGACTACACCCCAATTTTGCAATCAGCTAGTTCCTAAATTGCATAACAAGTGACATTGAATTTTTAAAACAGTTAATTGCCAACGCGTGAATTCTGCAACAAAGAAAGTTGTATTCTCACCAATCCTTCCAATGCAGTAACAGTACGCAACTCTTTCGAGTCAAGATTATCCTGTAGTGGCGACATTCCGGGTGATAGTTTTTGATTGTATTCGCTGAGAGAAGCACGAAGTTTTTCAACTTCAGTACCCATTTCGGTTCCGTGTCCGATGAAATCGCTTGCGAGTGATTCGCTGAGGAGAATTTTGCCTTCATCAGCCGAGGTCGGAATGATTTCCAGTCCGGTGTCGAACTTTATGAGTTTCCTCTTTAGATCTTCGCATAATTGGTTGATCGATTGTGCTTCCTGCACTAATATTTTCGCAGAATCGATCTTGGTCAGCGCTCTTTCGTGTGCAAGCAATTGTTCCTGCTGAATGTAATCACGGGTACGATCTGCCTCAAGTCTTTGTTGATTTTGGTTTGTACGAATGAGCGTGAGAAAAAGTCCGCAGCCCATTATTATAATTAGCGAGTTAACAATTACATTTTCTTTATTGATTGGATTCCGTATTCCTATAAAGAAATAGATCGGGAGAAAGAGCAATGCAAACATGAGCACAGAAGTAAATCCCATAATGTTTGCAAAAGGCCAGTGCTGAATTTTAAATAATACAGCCATACTCAGCAACATTCCGGAGATCACACCGGTCACAACGATGATCTGTTCTTTGATTTCTTTTCGTTCGCGGATCCGCAAAGTTAGCAGTAACGGAAGGAAAACGAGACTGAACGAAACGATTCCGAGTAGAATGAATATGGAAGCGCCCGGTAAATGAATAAACTTTAACAGAATTCCTAAGGCTGTGCAAGCAGCGGCAATAGTTCCGCTTGTCATCATTATTTTTTTCATTGTGTAGTAGTTTTTAAATAGTAGCAGAGATTGAGTTTCCTCTTCTACTTCTATCAATTCGCGTTTGTAGAAACGAGTTATGACAGATGAGTAGAATTGCCCGAAGTCTCCGTTTTCTTCGAGTTCACTTTCGATGATACAACAAATGTGATCCAGGAGGTTAGCCTGCAGGTCCTCCGTCTCAATGCCACGACGTCTTATGTCATCGAGAATCCAATCCATTTGTTGATCACTTAATTGATACATTCCTTATACTAATTCAATGATTAGTTAATTAATTGAGTATTCATACCTATTAAGAACTTCATCGTCTCCAGAAAGTCTGCGAGTTCGGAAATTTTTTCTTCGCCTTTGGTTTTGCCTTTGGGCGTTAGCGAATAATATTTTCGTACTCGCTTACCGATGAATTCCGATTCGGTTTGCAGAATGCCATCTGCTTCAAGTGCGTGCAACGTAGGATAGAGCGCACCTTCGGTGAGTTGTATTTTATTTCCGGTGAGCTCTTTCACACGTTGCGTCATTTCGTAGCCGTACATTCTCGGATTGTCGCGAAGCAATTTGAGAATGATCGTCTTTAGAGTTCCTTTGATGAGTTCAGATGAATAAATCATTGTTTTGTATTTTTACCTAACGCAATTATACATCGGAATCTTATGTATATGCAAGAAAAATTTACTGTTTTATCATAATATATTGATAATTAAGACAATAAAATTGATTATTCATGCTATTACTCTGCCTCATTTGGATTTTACTACCATCAGAATGCGATGTACTTGTCGATCGTTAACTTAAATTGTAAACTTTTTCATTCTTCTTAATTTGACTAATTGAAATGATTACTAGCTACTGTCTTCGAATAGTCATTTCATAAACTTTCTTAAATTGAGCAATAATTTATTAGTATGAAAAAAGCAATCTTTACTACGCTTGCGATTGTGTTCATTATTTCCAATTGTTTTTCGCAAGACACAATTACATTTCGAAGTCTTGAAGAAGTTCAGGCAAAAGTTTTTGAAATAACTTCGACTGATATTAAGTATAAAAAATTTGACAATCCAAATGGGCCTGTATTTATTATACTTAGATCAGATGTTCTTTCTATCCGTTATGAAAACGGAACGAAAGATATTTTTAATACTGAAAAGGAGGAAAGTGGTAATACTCCTTCTACTCCGGCATCTCCACCTGTTTTGGCTCCGACTCCTGTGATGTCGAGCAACGATTATTACATGAAAGGTCAAAAAGATGCGACCAGATATTATGTCGGGTATACAGGTGCCGGTACAGGAACATTGGTTACAAGTTTGGTTTCGCCATTATTGGGATTGGTGCCGGCCATTGCTTGTGTTGCAACACCTCCAAAGCAAAAAAATCTAAATTTTCCCAGTGCAGAGCTTTTGAAAAATCCGGACTACCATAGAGGATATGATGCCAGAGCAAAAAAGATGAAGCAAGGGAAAGTCTGGACAAACTGGGGTGTTGGATTAGGGGTAAATTTAATTTTGGTGATTATGTTTACTGCAGCGCAATGAAAAATGTGCCCCGTCAAATAAATTACAAGCCAATTCCTTAAAATAATTCCAATAAGATTCTATATTTGTGTTAAACAACGAGTTCTAAAAAAAAGGAATATGGAATCAAATCAAATTATGGTTAAAATGGTTTTAGACAGATGGTATTCGCTTTTAAAAGTTTTTGATACGATACTTGATTCTGTTTCTGACGAAAAATTGCAGAAGGAAGTTTCGCCGGGAAAGAATCGGGGAATTTATTTGTTTGGACATCTTGTCGCTGTTCATGACGACATGATGCCGATATTAAATTTTGGCGAGAAATTATTTCCTGAATTGGAGGAGCCGTTTATTAAATTTCCGGATAAAGCAACCAGTACAATCCCTTCTGCAAGTGAATTGCGTGCAATGTGGAAAAAGCAGAATGAAGTCCTGAATAAGAAGTTCGAAAGTTTGACACCTAAAGAATGGTTTGAGAAACATAATTCTATTTCAGCAGAAGATTTTGCAAAGGAGCCGCATCGCAATAAATTAAATGTAATGATCACACGGATCAGTCATCTTTCTTATCATAGTGGACAGATAGCTTTGCTTAAGTAAATTCATTTCCGACTTGTAATAGTGTTTCAATCTGCATGATTTGCTTGTGGCTGTGTTGCGTGTGATTTTTTTTAAAACATAGAGGGCATAGAGAAGATTGAACATAAGAACACAATCCCGATAGCTATCGGGATACAATGAGACCACGGAATGAGGTTCTGCTTTGCTTCGAAGGACTTTCTAATTTCTTATTGCAAATCTCAAAAAATTAAGCGCAAAGTACTTCTTTTCGGACTGCCGACATTTTTGCATTTGATATGAAATAAAGATTTTTTTCATGGGCTTGTCTGACATTGGTCAGTGTCAGCATATGGCAAATGGGTTTACTTTTATGTCACGATAATTATGGACGACAAAAAAATGAAAAACCATCTGATACTTCTTGCCATGCTGGTGACAGCTTTCTTTAACTCAGTTGCTCAAACTCCAAGAAACTGCAGCCAAATTTTGGCAAGAAATCCATCTTCTGTTTCTGGAGTATATAGGATTGATCCGGATAGCGGAGGTGTTTTGCCATCTATGGATTGTTATTGTGATATGACTACCGATGGCGGCGGTTGGACTTTAATTCTGAATTACAATCATCTGGCAGCAACCAACCCTGCATTAAAAATATTTACTGACAGTTTGCCTTTACAAGGGGCGACAACTCTTGGTTTTGATGAAAGCAATTCACATTATTGGGGTCATGCAGATACAACAATAGTTAATGCACTTCCATTTGATGAAATTCGTTTTTATGGAATCACTTCCGAACATAATCGCATAATAAACTTTAAAACATTTCATCCGGGAACAGTATCATATTTTAAAACAGGCATCGGTTCAACTGCAGGAGTAAGTTCATTCTTCACAGCATTTGCCGATCATTCTGCTTTTTTACCTGCAGCAATCAACATGGATGCAACTGACAAGGGAAATTATGCTATGACGGATTACCCTCTTTGGACGGGATCTATGTATCACTGGTATTTAGGTGGTGTTGATGCTTTTTGCAGCAGCGTCAGATGGGAAGTTGATGATTATCCTTGCAGCACCCTGCCTTCCACTTTTCATCAGATCTGGGTAAGACAAAGCAATGCAACAGGTTTGAATGATACTGAAAATTCAGCATTGCAATTCAGTCTTTGGCCTAACCCTGCTTCAGATATAACAACATTGAATATCAAGAAAAGAAATACTGCATCATCAACACTCAGTATTTATAATAACGTTGGGCAATTGATTCGCTCAGAACAACTGTCAGAGAACACCCATCAATTCAATGTGACAGATTTATGTACTGGGGTCTATATTCTAGTCCTTACAAATGAAGAATTCAGGCAACATCAAAAACTTGTTGTTCAACGATAATTGATTAGAGGAATTGTCATTTATCAATCCTCTGATGATTCTGCTGAACGTTTATTTGCCAATCTCTTTAAGCGTCCACTTACAAATCCACTACATTCAAAATAGTGTAAGTGGATGTCTAAAGTAAAAAGAGCCTCATCGGAAATTCGAGGACGTGACATCCTATTCAGTCAATATCCTTCCTTTCCACATTTTTATCCGTTTCACTCCCCATTTCTTCCAGTTCAGCAAATTATAATATAACGGCAATTTCGATTATGTACCTTGGTGCTATTATTTAACAATCGTCATAGCATCTAATAAAGCCAAACATGAAATCAATTGTACTCTACTGTATTTTTCTCGTCTCATCCTTTGCAACAGCGCATTCTCAAACGATAGATCCTAATTGGAAATATCTTCGCACGACCAACACAGGAATTGGTGGCGATTACTCTTTTGTAATTGAAACAGATCATTGCGGAAATATCTGGACAGGCGGATATCTACCTTTTCATGCTCAGGGAAGTGTGACGCGTTTCAATGATACCACTTGGACCTGCTGGAGCAATTTTGAAGGGTATATCCCCGGATCGATTGTGACTGCAATTGCATTTGACAATAACGATGGTGTCTGGGTAGGTTGCGATGAAAATCAAAATTTCGGATTGCATGGTGGTGTTGCGCATTATGATGGAACAACATGGCAGATCTGGGATTCTACTAACTCGCCTTTGACGGAAGATTATGTTCAAGGAATTGTAGTGGACCAAAACAATAATGTTTGGATCACATTTTATAATAATGTTTCCGGCGATGGTGGCATAGCAAAATATGATGGAACATCATGGACAGTATATACAACTGCCAATTCAAGTCTGCCTTCAGAAGAAGTGGAAGACATTGATGTGGATGCGCAAAATAATATTTGGATCGGCTGTAATTTGGGAGTGATAAAGTTTGACGGAATTAATTGGGATCTTTTTACTTCTGCAAATTCAGGACTCTCAGTAAATAATGGAATAAAAGATGTGGAAGTAGATGAAGTAACAAATAAGATCTATATCGTGACAGTTTTTTCTGTAGATATTTATGATAATGGAGCATGGTCTCATATCGACAATACAAATTCTCCTGTTGGAAATGCAAATTTGGTGGAAGTGGATGCTCGTGGCGACACTGTAATTATTGGTTCACTAGGCAGCACTTCCGGATGCTTTATCTTTGATGGTGTTTCATGGACAACACATCTATCGCCAGGACATGTTTATGATGTACGAATAGCAGATAACGGAAAATTTTGGGCTTGTGGAATTGGATTTGTAGAAAAATTTGACGGGACAGCATGGACTACGTATGATAAATTTAATACCGGTTTACCTGCTATGCAGAATTATGATGTCTTCATTGATTCAAAGAATCGTGCATGGATAGGAAGTGCACTTAATGGTGGTATCAGCATGTTCGATTGTCCGACTTGGGAAAGTTACGGACCAAATAATCGCAACCATTTTCCGCAGCCGATCACGTATACAGGAACCGGTCGTGGAGTAACTGAAGATAGTTACGGTGATATATGGATGCTTTATGATGGTTCGCCGGGTGGTGTTGTGCAAATTCCTAACGGAAATGTTCAGAATTCAGCAGCGTGGGTAGTGTGGGATAATGTAACTGCCGGAGTTCCTTTGGGATTTACTACTAGCATTTGTGCAGATAAATCCGGAAATGTTTGGGTGGGCTCTAGTTTAGGAACCACTGTGGCAAGATACAGTCGTGCAACCAACTCATGGGCTAATAATTTTAACATATCTCAGATCGGTGGTGTAAATGAAATAAATTCTATTCGTGTTGACGATTCAAATAATGTTTGGGTTTGTGGCGGAACAGGGCTTGCAAAATTCGATCAGACAAACTGGACATTTTATACCTCATTAACTTCTCCGATGCAAGCCGGATTTGTGAATGATATTGCATTCGATAGTTTGGGAAACAAATGGATTGCTACTGAGCACGGACTTTATAAATTCGATGACACAACTTGGACATTATACGATCGAACTACTACGCCTATGTTTGGTGATTGGGTAAGTGCAATTGTGTTTGATGCAAATGGGTTGTTATATATTCATGCTGAAGACGCTGTATTTCCCGGAGTTCCACAAGGCATACTTTCTTTTGACGGAACAACATGGTTAACATACACTACGACCAATTCAGGATTGCCGGAAGCAATCATAAGAAGGCTTTCTGCAGATACACTGGGTAATATCTGGATTACAACGCAGGGAAATGGAATTGCTATTTTTAATCCAAACGGTGTTGTAGGTTATAGTTGTTTAGACAAAAATTTGCAATTGTGTTCGGCTACTACGTCGATAAATGATTACCAAGCAGATGGAAATAGTGTTTCTGCATACCCAAATCCATTTTCAACTTCAACAATTTTAGAATTTAATTTACTTTCAACAAATTCTGTTTCAATAAATATTGTGGATGTGACAGGTAGAATTGTAAAGTTGATTCACAAGAGTAATTTTCAAATTGGGAAAAACCAAATTACCATAGATCTATCGGATGTGACAAGTGGAATATATTTCTGTGAGGTTAAATCGAATGGAAGTTTGGAAACGTATCGATTAATTAAAAACTAAAAATGCATGAAAAGAATATTATTTCTATGTTTCATTCTAATACTTGCAGATCTTCATGCTCAAGTAAATGTTGATTGGTATAATTACCCCGGAGGAGTAGCTGTAGCTACCAATAGTAATTTTGATGTTTATACAATTGACTGGGATTATAATCCGGCGGGCGATATACTTTTAACCAAAAGAGATTCCACAGGGGCTATATTATGGGATACTGCTTATGACAATACTGATAACACATTGCATGAAGTTGCGACATGGGTGGAGACGGATAATGCCGGAAACATTTTAGTTTCAGGAACGATACGTTCAGGTTTTTCAAGTCCGGTGAATGCCGCCAGTGTATTAATGAAATTTGATTCATCAGGAGCATTGTTATGGAGAGTGGTTTATGAAAATTCATTTGATGGATCTTCAACCAAGAAATTAATTGTAGACCCTAATGATAATATTTATGTATTGGGTTTAGGAACAGGTCCGAGCGGAATGGTTACCAAGGTGAAAAAATTTGATTCGTCCGGAGTTCCCGTTTGGTCATATTTTGATACAGTCGGTATTGGAGCTCCGGTGAACATAAAGTTTACGCCGGATAACAATATGCTAATTGTTCACCGAACTTTGTCAGGAAATTTTAACGGTTTTTCAAAAATTGATCTGAATGGAAATCTTCTGTGGAGCATTGCAGGAATTAATAGCAATACAGTTGGCGACGCAGCCGGAGATTCACAAGGAAATACATATTTGGTCAATGGTGAATATGTGATTTCAAATTCGGGAAGTGTGCTACAGAAAATATCGCCTAACGGTTCACAAATTTGGGCAGACACAAATAGCATTACAGCATACAGGGTAGAAGTTGGTAACGATGACAATCCTGTAATATGCGGCTTTCCAAATTCAGGTACTCCCGGTGCTGCATTTATAAAGTACGACAATGCAGGAAATATTCTGTGGCAAAATCTTGATGCAGATGGACCTGCATATGCACTCTTGCTGCATGCACAGATGAAAATGGATATTGATAATGCCGCTTATCTTGCTGCCGGAACTTTAACGGAGATGGCGCTTTGCAAAGTAAATAGTAATGGTATTTCCGAATGGACAGTAGCCGTTCCCGGTAGCTATGCAAATGCATTTGATTTTCAAACAAGTGATGTAATTTATGTTGTTGGTGGAACTACTGCAAAAATTGGACAAGCGTTGGCAACGACTATTGCTAACCCTTTTCAAAAGGATATAAGTAATCACATTGATGTTTTTCCTAATCCATTTCAATCACTAACAACTTTGGAAGTATATTTAGCAGAATTAAATTCCACAACTGTTACAATTGTTGATGTTGTAGGCAGAACTATAAAGTTGATTCGTCCGACTGATCTTTTAATTGGGCGGAACCAAATCAATATAGATTTATCAGAATTGAACGACGGAATATATTTCTTAAGTCTCAAATCAGGTGGGTCAATTCAAACAGTCAAGCTGATTAAAAATTGATACTTGCAAAAGCCAAATCTGCGAGTTAGGGAAGAACACTACAAATTTACCACAGAGATCATAAGAGGAAAAAAGGGAGACGCACGGAGAAATTTACTACGAGTGTAAGTTCACAATGCGAACTCGGAACTACTTTAATGTCTGCTATGAAGACCTTTCTAATTTCTTCATGGGACTTTTATAATTTTGATTCCAAACCTATTAATATCGCAATATTTTCCGTTTCGACAAAAACGAGTTTATCGTAAGAAATTGCTAGCTACCATGTGAATAATGTAATTTGTTTCAAAAATTATGTAAGTGAAAATGCGTTGTCAATCCTCAACTTTGCAGAGAAATAAATTATCAAACATTTTAACGAATTAGGAGATGACTGAAAACCAAAAAGACAATCGCAATCAACAAGATCCGGAAAAGGGCAAAAAAAATATTGAGGATCCAAGTACTAAAACAAGCGAAGTTCCATTCAATTCAGAATTAGAGGACAGTGAAGAGAAGGAAGAAGAAACAATTAAAGAAGATGAATCTTTGATCGATTCGGAGTTAGATGACACTGAACGAAAAGCAATGAGTCAAAAAAGAAAAAACGATAGTATATAATTTAATGCGGAATGGCTTGAAAGTTATCCCGAATTCGAATCAGTCTAAAACCAAAAAAAGCAATATGAATTCTCTAAAATTTATCAAAAAAGCAGTAGCGCAGATTGGAATATTTGCAGCTATATTATTCATTATTTCCTGCAACAATAGCCCTAAAACAGAAGATACGAAAGAAAATGCTGAAGAACATAACGAGGCAAAATTTGATAACAATAATCAGGAAAAGGATGCTCAATTTCTTGTAAATGCCGCTGAAATTGATTTGCAAGAAATAAAACTTGGGCAATTGGCGCAGCAGCTTGGCAGAACAGCTAGTGTGAAAGAGTTAGGAAAAGCAATGGAAAATGCACATACTAATTCCTTAAATGAATTAACTGCACTTGCGAAGTCAAAAATGGTTACCATTCCTACATCAACAACTGAAAATGCTTTGGACGCATACAAAAAACTGAATGATAAATCCGGAAGTGATTTTGATAAGTCTTATGCTGATATGATGGTGAATGATCATAAAGATGCAGTTTCTGTTTTTGAGAAGATTTCAACAGATGGTAATGACGCAGATGTGAAGGCATGGGCAGCATCAACACTTGCGAACTTAAGAATGCATCTTGATAAAGCAATGGTCGTTCAAAAAGAAGTTGAGAACCTAAAATAAAAACCAGTGAAATTATTTCGCTAATTATTTCCAATAGAAGTCCTAACAATTACAAATAAGAAATATTATGAATAAAGAAAAAGCTATTGATGTATTAAACTCACTCATCGAAATAAATAATGATAGAATTGAAGGATATGAAACTGCTTCGAAGGAGACTGAAGAACAGGATTTGAAAGCTATGTTTGCTCAGTTTATGCAAACAAGTGTAAAATGCAAGCAGGATTTGATCAGTGAAGTTACAAAGATGAATGGTACACCTATCGAAGGCACACGGACAACGGGTAAATTCTTCAGAGTATGGATGGATGTAAAAGCTGCTCTAACAGGTAAGGACAGAAAAGCTGTCCTTGATTCTTGTGAGTATGGCGAAGATGTTGCCGTCGGAGCCTATGCGAAAGCACTTGAAAATAATTTGAATGATATATCTGCCGAACAACATACGATGTTAAATGTTCAGCATGCAATAATTAAAGCGGATCACGACAAAGTTAAAAACATGCGCGATCGTCTTGTTGTACAGGATTAATTCCTTGTTCGATTTATAGCAGGAAGTTCTTCACTACTTAAGAAACTTATCATGATAAAATATGCACTACTGACTACTCTCATGGCAAAGTCAGGTAAAGAAGACGAAGTAGAAGAATTTCTTAAGACAACCTTATCATTAGTTGAATCAGAAACCAATACAATAACATGGTATGCTTTTAAAATGGGTGCAAATAAATTTGGGATCTTTAATACCTTTCCAAATGATACAGCCAGAAAGGCACATCTTGCAGGTGAAGTAGCAAAAGCACTTATAAATAGATCACCACACTTATTTTCATTGGATCCTCAGATTCAACAATTAGATGTTGTCGCTGTGAAGGAAACAGAATTAAAATTCTCGTTTTAAAAATAGTGCTAATCGGTCACTTGTCATAAGGAGTAGAATAAAAAAGGAACAAACTGTTAAGTCTGTTCCTTTTTTTATTGTATTGTACTAGTAATCTGGTAAGCGAAGACAAGAATTATTTGCTTCCAAATGAATAAAGCAACCCTAATGAAATTACAGAATTTTTATAGTCGCTGTCATAGCCATCGTCAACATTATCTAATGAGGTAAGTCCCATAGCGTAACGAGCCCCGATTCCAAAACCATTTTCAAATTTAAAGCCGGCTCCAATGCACAATCCGATATCAGTCGATGTTAATTGATCCTTTGTGTCAATTGTTATTCCTGCGCCGGAAATTTCTGATGCCATTAAAATTCCAAGTTGTGGTCCAATCTCACCGTAAAAACCCATCACTTTTAATTGAAGCATCAAAGGAATATTGATGTACTCTTGTTTTGAAGTTATCGTCGTGTCAAGGAAAGTGGATTTTGCGCCTTGAACGGAATACAGAACTTCGGGTTGAATGCTAATAACGTCGGAAACATGTAGATTAACAAACAGTCCCCCGTAGAATGAAGTTAACATGTCAGCGTCGTCGACGTCATCACCAACATAAGTAGCGAAATTTACGCCTGCTTTAATACCTAATCTCGTTTGTGCCTGAGCAACCTGTAATGTTGTTACTGCAATGGCAATCATCAATAGTTTTTTCATGTTGTAATGGTTTTTTATTTACTTTTTGAATCAATTTTAACAAAAGTAGGTATTCTGAAAATGTGTTTTATTACATAATTCCGATGGAACTTTATTGAGTTTTTATCTTTTTAGTATTTGTTTTTTGAATAATCACAACTTTTCCATATAGAAAGAACAGCGTTGCTGATATTTCTCATGGTAAATCAATTTGTAATATTTGTTAAAGGCGTAAAATGAAATAATTATTTTCCGATACTTGCATTGTAAATTCAACCCTAAAACCATTAAAATAAATCAAATAATGAAACAAAAAACTACTTTAATTATTCTGGCATATTTTCTTTCTGTGCCATTGATGTATGGACAATTTCTAGTGAAGCCAACTTATTTCGAAGCAACAGGAGTTTCAAATCAAGGCAATGTTGTTGGATATGAAGCACAAGCGGGGCCATATTCAATTTGGAATCCGGATTCGGCAACAATATTGAATATCGATGGATTAGCACCCGGATTAGGAATCGGAAGTCAAGCACGTTATTCAGATGATGGAAATTATATTTCCGGAACAAGTCGTTCAGCTGTAGGTTTTGAAATGGCAAGGTATGATGTTGCAGCAAATTCATGGCAGACTTTGGGTGGATTTGGATTTCCGCTTGATAGTAATATAAGCGGTGGATTTAATATTTCGGGCGACGGCAACACTGTTGTAGGAAATTCATGGGCTGACACTACCGGTGGTTTTGTCTATACTCATGCAGTTGCATGGAATCCTACTGAAGGATTTATGGACCTCGGAAGTTTGTTTGCAAATATTGGAAGAAGCACTCGTGGAAATGCAGTAAGCGGCGATGGAAGTATTGTTGTTGGATGGCAGGATTATAATGGTCCCTGGAAATCGGCTGTATGGAGAAAAAATCCTGCAGGTGGTTATTTCCCGAATGAATATTTGTTGATCGATACTAATGGAAATCCGAATGATGAATTTAATCAACTTGGAGAATGCAGTGCAATTTCTTCTGACGGAAACTGGATCGGTGGTTACGGAGATTATGCTAATAATAATGAACCTTGGATTTGGAGCAGAGCGACAGGTGTAATTAACCTAGGACTATTACCGGGTGCAGGAACTGGAAATGTTGCGGGAATAAATTCAGATGGAACTATTGTGGTTGGATGGTTCAATGGTCAGTTGTGGGGCGATCCACAGATACCGTTTATCTGGACTCCATCAGGTGGATTGCAAAACCTGAATACATATATCAGCAATGATCTTGGATATTCTACAGGACCGGTTATCGTTTACAGTGCCTTCTGTTTGTCAGAGAATGGTGAGTACCTTGCAGGTTACGGAATCGATACTACTAATTTTATGTATCAAACCTACCGTTTACATAATGTTCCATTCACAGGAATCAATGAAGAAAATACATCTGCAAAAGTTGTATCGTACCCGAATCCTTCTTCAAGCATGATCACAATTGAAAACAAAAACAAATCTACATTGATCGTAAGCAGCACAGATGGCCGTATCATTGAAAGTCTAAACATCATTGGTAATTACAATCTGGATATTTCAAAATATGCTGCCGGAAGTTATCAATTTACATTGCGGACCGGTGATGCGGTTAGTAATGGTAGATTTATTAAAAACTAAAAGATGTGAGTAGTCCCCGTACTACACCATAACATTTTATAAAACGCAACTTCACCTTGTTGAAGTTGCGTTTTTTTATTTAGTGAAAATTATTGTATACATTAGAAAAATGAAAACGAATAGATCTCATCTCTTCAAATCTGAGCGATTAGGATTTAGAAATTGGGAGTCGTCGGACATTGAACCTATGTCAGAAATAAACTCCGACGAAAAAGTAATGGAGTTTTTTTCAAGAACACAAACCAAAGAGCAAACAATCGAATTTATTGATCGAATGCAGAAACAATTTGCGGAAAAGGAATATTGCTATTTTGCAGTTGATAAATTGGAGGACAATGTACTTATCGGATTTATCGGAATAAATCTTCAGACCTTTGAATCTGATTTTACGCCCTGCATAGATATTGGTTGGAGACTGAAAAGCAGTGAATGGAATAAAGGATATGCAACAGAAGGAGCTAAACGTTGCCTGGAATATGCGTCCAAAGATCTAGGAATAAAGAAAGTCTATTCAATTACTCCGGTAGTCAACTTGAAATCGGAGAAAATCATGTTGAATATTGGTATGAAAAAAGTCAAGTATTTTATTTTCCCTGCTTTGAAAGACGACGAAAGGTTGAAGGAATGCGTGTTGTATGAAATAGATTTGCCTACTCATTGAATTGTTATTGCAAAGTAAGTTTCACCTCCTTATTATTTGTAACAATAAAATGAATATGTGTGTAGAGAAATACCCAATACAACACTTCACAATCGCTGACCCCAGAGGGGTCAAATGTTGGTAGAAATATGCAATCACAAAAAGCACCGACCCCGGAGGGGTCGAATGTGAATTGCCGGAACACATTTTATTTTCGCGATTGCAAATACCCGTTTGAAAATTACATTAGTGTTCTGATAAACCGGATAAAGACAAGGATATTAAAAGGAATTAAATTTCAGCTATGAAAAAACAAATCTTACATTTTATATTCTGCATGGTTCTACTGTGTCAAAGCAAAGCAACCGTATGGCAAGTTGGACCTACACGCACCTATACTTTGCCAAGTGAGGTTAGTCTTTTAGTGCAAGATGGCGACACGATCTATATTGACGCCGGAGTTTATTCTAATGATGCCGTTAAATGGGTTAACAAGGACCTAAAGTTCATAGGACTTGGGACGGCAATCGATCCAACAGTTTTGCAATACATAGGAGATATTCCTAATGGCAAAGGAATTTTTGTATTTGAAACTCCGGGAACATGTGATAATCCATACTTAGAGAATATTGTTTTTGATGGCGCGCAGGTTTCTGATGCCAATGGTGGAAATGGAGCAGGAATCCGTTTTCAAGCAAATAATATTACGGTTAACAATTGCAAATTCATGAACTGTCAGAATGGTATTCTTGAAGGCAATGGAAGCGTGAGTACAAGTAATGTAGAGATTATGAATTCTGAGTTTTATAACAATGGTTACCAGTTGCAGAATGATCCAACATATTCCGGCTATGAGCACCACATTTACATTGGCGCAAGTACGGATACATTGATGGTGACGAACAATTGGTTTCATCATCCCCGCGGACAAGCAAACTCAATTAAGACGAGAGCACAACGAAGTTTTATTTTGTATAATTTGATTGACGAAGAAGCAACAGGTTACGGAAGCTGGGAGATCAATATTGCTCAAGGCGGGTTGAATATAATTATGGGCAATGTAATTATACAAGGAACATCAGGTGCAAATCATGGGATCGTTGGTTATGATGCAGTAACTAATTTGTTGGAAGATTTTTATTTTGTGAATAATACAGTCGTGAATAAATTTGCCGGAAATGTTCGTTATTTTAATATTGTCCCTTCTTCCGGAATAAGCACTTTTAAAATCTATAATAATATTTTTGCGTCGGACGCAAATGCAGCTATTGTTGTTTTTGCTACAAATGTTCCGGCAACCATAGATACTTCCCAAAATCACTTTAACAATAATTACTTAACATTTCCTTTTACAAATGCATCACTTGATGATTACACGTTGACTTCTCTAGCAACTGCAGCCATTAATCGAGGGTCCGTTGCAGGAGTGACTAACACCGGATTTTCTTTGGTGCCTGTTAGTATGTATCAGTCTTTTAATTCAGCATTGTTGCCACGCGTTATAATAGGAGCTGCCATTGATAGAGGTGCATATGAATATTCTGCTACTACAAGCATTTTGGAGAATGAGCCACAGTCAGATATTGTTATCTATCCGAATCCTTCGACGGGGAAAATTCACTTGATTATATCTGATTCGAATGCTAAGGCGACACATCTTGAGGTTTTTAATAGTATTGGAGAGCGAGTTTATTTTATGACCATGACTTCAAATCAACGGCATTTTGAAATGAATTTATCCGGGCTTTCAAGAGGTGTCTACTTTATGAAAACTCATTCTGAGAATGGAGTTGGAAATAGAAGAATAGTACTTCAGTAAAAGGGTTTATTCCATATTTAATTGTGATTTCTGTCATGTCGAAAACGACAAAAAACGACAACCTTTACTCGAGTTGAAGTCATTGACATTGACTGACCATGAAAAAACCACTTCTTGTAAAATATGTTTTGCCTTTCTTTCAGTGGTATGCATTGATGATTTTGATTGCAATAGCAGTTGATTATTTTCTTCATCGATTAAATTTAGTTTGGGTAGGGCGTTACCTGGGATTAATTGGAACATTGTTTATTCTTGTATCATTGACCTATTCACTCAGGAAAAGGAAATTGATCGATTTTGGTTCGCCAAAGAAACTTTTATCATTGCATGAATATTTGTCGTGGATAGGTTCCATTATGTTACTTGTACATGCCGGAATTCATTTCAATGCATTGTTGCCATGGCTTGCAATTCTTATGCTACTAATCACTGTAGCAAGTGGATTGGTTGGAAAATTTCTTTTGAAGAAGGCAAATGAAGCATTAAAGGAAAGAAAGCAGGACTTAATTAATACAGGAATTACTTTTGGAGAGGCAGAGAAAATACTGCACTTTGATTCAATTACCGTAGACCTGATGAAAAAGTGGCGAGTAGTACATTTACCGATAACACTTATTCTCGGAATACTTTCATTGATGCACATTGTTACCGTAATAATGTTTGGCAAATGAAAAAAG
>Ga0073902_10000473_pt1 | contig 24097 bp, 24 predicted proteins | sample KloWWTmeKNB19Kit_FD_66667 | JGI IMG/M metagenome (GOLD analysis project Ga0073902, IMG submission 66667) | Active sludge microbial communities from Klosterneuburg, Austria, studying microevolution and ecology of nitrifiers - Klosterneuburg... | ecosystem: Engineered > WWTP > Aerobic digester >...
CCTAATGATGCTGTGTCTAACAGTGCAGGTGAATTATTTTTTACAGACCCTCCATATGGCCTTCCTCTGCAGAACGACAAAGATCCCTCCAAAGAACAACCGTTTAACGGCATTTACAAATTAAAGAAAGACGGAAAGGTAATTCTCCTGGCCGATTCTATCACCAGACCCAATGGAATTGCTTTCTTCCCGGGTGAACAACAAATGATAGTGGCCAACAGTGATCCCAATAAACCCAATTGGTATACCTGGGATATAAAAGGTGATTCATTGGTAAACGGGAGATTATTTTACAGCACTTTAGGTTATGATAAGTCATGGAAGGGTCTGCCCGATGGCTTGAAGATCGATAGTAAAGGAAATGTTTTTGCCACCGGACCCGGCGGTATATGGATATTGAACAGTAAAGGAAAATTGCTGGGAAAAATAAAACTGGAGGAAGCCTGTTCTAATGTTGCCTTATCCGATGATGAAAAAATAATTTATATCACCAATGACATGTATCTGCTGCAGTTAAAGATGAGAAAATAATATTAGGGACATGGCCATCCTCACCATCATACTAAGTATTGCTGCTATTGTGCTGCTTATCACAAAGCTGAAACTGCATCCTTTCCTTGCATTACTGCTGGTGAGTATTGCTCTCGGATTATTATTCGGGATGAAAACGGAGCTTATCATCAGCTCTATACAAGATGGTTTTGGTGGTACACTTGGAAAGATAGGGTTGGTTATTATTTTGGGAGTAATGATCGGTGCATTTTTGGAAAACAGCGGGGGTGCATTGGTGCTGGCCAACAAAATATTATCTATCATTGGTCAGAAAAGAGTTGCAACGGCGATGGGTATTATTGGTTATATAATTTCTATCCCGGTTTTTTCCGACAGTGGTTTTGTGTTGCTTTCTTCGCTAAACAGAACATTAACCAAAAAAGCAGGATTATCATTAGCCGGAACCGCTATTGCATTAGGATTAGGCCTGTCCTGCACACATGCATTAGTACCCCCTACTCCCGGTCCCGTAGCCGCAGCAGGTATCTTAAATGCTGATCTGGCCCTGGTAATGGGCATAGGTTTGATAGCAGCCGGTCTTGCATTGATAGCCGCCCTTGTATTTGCTCATAAAGTTGCCGCCAGGGTTTTTATTGACCCCGGCCCATTGAAAGAGAATGATCATACTGCGAAAGATCACCAACCCGGTTTGTTTCTTTCATCTTTGCCTATTCTTATACCGGTGATATTGATCGTTTTAAAATCGGTCACAGCTTCATCATCTGCAGAAGGATGGTATACCATAAAACAAGTACTTGCATTTTTAGGTGAACCGGTTATCGCTTTACTGATAGGTTTTGCCCTTTGTCTGTTGCTGCCAAAAAAGCTAGACAAAAACATGCTTTCAACAGAAGGATGGGTTGGTAAAGCATTAAAAGATTCAGCAACTATATTGTTAGTGACTGGAGCCGGTGGCATATTCGGTAAAATATTACAGAACTCTGATATAGCCGGAATGCTCGGTGAGGCACTCACCCAATCAAGCATTGGCATCTTTCTTCCCTTTCTGCTGGCGGCCGCACTAAAATCAGCACAAGGTTCATCAACGGTAGCATTAATTACAACAGCATCAGTGATTGCACCGCTTATGGCGACATTAGGTTTTACCAGTGAAATGGACAAAGCCATGGTGGTGGTTGCTATCGGTGCCGGTTCGCTAGTGGTGTCACATGTTAACGACAGTTTTTTCTGGGTGGTGACGCAGATGAGCGGCATGGATGTTAAAACAGGCTATAAATTGCATACCACAGGAACATTTATCATCGGAACAACTGCAATGATAGCCTTGTACCTTATGTTCTGCTTCTTTCATTAACAATCAAACTGGAAAAATGAAAATATATAATACTACTACAGGTATCATTATCGGTTATGAAAACCGGTTCTATCATACAGCCGATAATAACTGGGACAGCTTTATCAATGATGATGGAGTAATGGAAAAATGCCAGTTACTCATCCGCTCAGGTAAACTCCGGATAACAGAGATGATAGAAGATAATATCATTCTTGCTCCAGTACAAAACCAGGAATTATGGGCCTGCGGCGTCACTTATTTGATCAGTAAAGAAGGACGGCAGGAAGAATCCAAAGAAGCCGGTGGTGGTGACTTTTATGCGAAAGTGTACGAGGCTGAAAGACCGGAAATATTCTTTAAATCTGCTCCTCATCGTATCGTGGGGCATGGCGGAAAAGTCAGGATACGAAAAGACTCCGGCTGGAATGTGCCAGAACCGGAACTGACACTTGTCGTTACTTCTTCGGGAAAAATAATTGGTTATACTATTGGCAACGACATGAGCAGCCGCAGTATAGAAGGAGAAAATCCTTTATACCTGCCACAGGCAAAAACCTATGATGGCTGTGCAGCATTAGGCCCCTGCGTATATGTTACTAAACAGCCATTACCTGCTAACACGATGATACATATGAGAATCACAAGAAACAATGATCTCATTTTTAAAGGATCTGTTGCCATCAGCCAGATGAAAAGATCGGTACAGGAACTGGTTTCCTTTGTGTACCGTGAATGTACTTTTCCCAATGGCTGCCTTATCTTGACCGGAACAGGAATTGTACCGGGTAATGATTTCACTTTATATCCGGCTGATGCTATATCTATGACAATTGACGGGATCGGAACATTAATAAATACAGTAGGATCGTAACCATATAAATGCATAAACAATGAAAAGAATTATCAGTATCCTGTTTACCCTTGCAATAACGATACAGGCAGGCTCACAACAAGTTTATTATAACAACCCGATACTGGCCGGGTTCTATCCCGATCCCAGTATTTGTCGTGCCGATGAGGATTATTATCTCACCACTTCCACATTTGCTTATTTCCCGGGGCTTCCGATTTTTCACAGCAAAGACCTGGTGAACTGGAAACAGGTCGGGCATGCAATAAACAGGGCTGAACAAATGAATTTTGCCGGTGCCGGTGTATCAAGAGGATTATTTGCACCTTCTATCACTTATCATAAAGGAACATTCTATATTGTCTGTACTCTTATTGACAAACTGGGCAACTTTGTGATCACGGCAAAAGACCCCAAAGGACCATGGAGCAATCCTGTTGCATTGCCACAGGTGAATGGGATTGACCCTTCGTTGTTTTTTGATGAAGACGATAAAGCATATATTATTTATAATAGCATCCCGCCTGATAACAAACCTATGCATGATGGTCACCGCACCATCCGTATGTATTCATTAGACTGGCAGAACCTGAAAGTCACAGGCAGTGAAACATTATTGGTGAATGGTGGTACAGATATGGCAAAAAAACCAGTCTGGATCGAAGCGCCGCATATTTTTAAAAAAGACGGATGGTACTACCTGATCTGTGCAGAAGGTGGTACGGGATATAATCATTCCGAAGTAGTATTCAGGAGTAAAAGAGTGGACGGGCCATATATACCTTATGAAAAGAACCCTATCTTAACGCAACGTCATTTAGACAAAAACCGCCCCAACCCTGTAACCACTGCCGGTCATGCGGACTTTGTACAAACTATTGATGGCAACTGGCAAGCCGTTTTTTTAGCCTGCCGTCCTTACGAAGCTAATTACTTTAATACAGGCAGGGAAACGTTTATGTTACCAGTAACCTGGAAAGACGGTTGGCCACATATCCTGGAAGGAGATGAAACAATTCAATTCAAAAATCCGGTTCCACTACCTGCAATCACAAAAAGAGTAAACAATCCATTGTCGGGCAATTTTGTTTATAAAGATGGTTTCAAAAATAAGGAACTCGATCATCGCTGGATATTTTTAAGAGCACCCCTGGAGAACTGGTATAACCTGGCTTCGAAAAAAGGATACCTGTCTGTCAGGCTGAGACCTGAAACAGTTGCAGAAAGACAAAACCCATCTTTTGTCGGACACCGTCAGCAACACCTGAAGGGACAAGCCATCACTTCTTTATCTTTTACTGCCACTAGTGAAAACGAAAAAGCAGGACTGATCATTTTCCAGAATGAACAGCATCATTATTTCATCTGCCAATCAAGTAAAAACAATGAGCAGGTGATTGAACTCTTCAAAGGACCGGGAAATGCAAATGCAGGCAAAGAAGCGGAACTGCTGGCTTCACAATCATTAAAAGGAAAGAAAAAATCAATTCAATTGAAAATTACTTTTGACAATGCAGATTATGCATTCTGGTATTCAACAGGAGGTAATAACTGGACATTACTGAAAGATAAAGTGGACGGCAGATTCTTAAGTACAGCTACAGCCGGGGGGTTTGTTGGCAATGTCTTTGGATTGTATGCTACTTCAACTGGAAAAGAAAGTAACAACACAGCTTATTTTGATTGGTTTGAATATAAAGGAGAAGATGACGTTTACAAACAATAAGGCCCGCAATATTACATTGCAGGTCTTATTGTTTAGTGGAGGCGACCGGAATCGAACCGGTGTCCAAACATATTCTTCAAAAGCTTTCTACATGTTTATTTTGTTTTGTTATGTCGGGAATCAACTGGGAACAAACAACCGATTAATTCCTTAGCTGTATGGTCTTAAGCAATCAGCACAGCCTTTGATTGCAGCAACCTGTTTTGTTTTTAAGTCGGCGGCGGGGCATGGTAACAAGTCAACCGGCCCGGCGGCCCTAATGACTACTTAATCACTGATTAGGCAGCCATGGCATACTGAGTATTGCCATTTATAGTTTTCGTATTCAGATTAAACTGCTAATTACGCAACGCAGTACATGCTTACACTCTCAAAGATCTACGCTGTCAAAACCAAACGCCCCCATAATGGTAAATTCCAAAACAAAAAATTCAATATCCAATTATTTCCCCCATCCAAACCAGTCATTCCCATTTGCATACAACATCAATCCCAATAATAATACCATTCCCACCACTTGTGCATACTCCAGGAATTTTTCATTGGGTTTTCTGCGGGTTATCATTTCATATAATGTAAACATTACATGCCCCCCATCTAAGGCAGGAATAGGCAATAAATTCATAAAAGCAAGTACAATTGATAAGAACGCTGTAATCCTCCAAAATTGTTCCCAGTCCCAACCGTATTTTGGGAAAATAGAGCCCATTGCCTTAAATCCGCCAACTCCTTTATAGGCTCCCGTTTTGGGGTTTAATATTTTCTTGAACTGATCAATATAAAACATCAGTTCATTGCCCGCCTTTTTAACACCGGCCGGAAATGCAGCAAAGAAACTATACTTCGTCACATTCAGTTTCACCCATCCAAGGCTGTCCATCTGCTGGTAGTTATACCCGTATGGAGCAAATCCAATCTTTCCTTCATCACTTACTGCCACCGGGAAATTAACTTCTTGCCCATCCCTTACTACTGTAAGTTCAATCGTTTTATTTTTCTTCTGGTTTAACTGATTTTGTAATTCATCGTAAAACTCGAACCGGACAGAATCAATGGCCACCAGTTTATCATTGTTTCGTAAGCCGGCTTTATATGCTTTGGCAGTATCAGGTACAAAAAATACAATGGCTGGTTTTCTTACTTCCACAAAACCACTAACTTCTTTATTCCTGTTCTCTACTAATTGCCCGATCAGGTCCTCTTCTAATGTAAGGCTAACTTTCTGGCCGTTTCTGTCAACAGTAACTGAACTTCCTAAAAGTAAGTTGCGCCTCAGTTTTTCATAATCTGCTACTTCCTTACCATCAATTTCCAATATCTTATCCCCATTACGAATACCCATTTTGTACATGGTACTGTCTACCACATGTACCCCATACTTCATCGATGCAGTGGGAATCTTTTTATCTCCCCAGATCATCAGGATAAAAGCATAGATAACAAACGCCACCAGGATGTTCATGATCACCCCTCCCAGCATTACAATTAAACGTTGCCAGGCCGGCTTACTTCTGAATTCCCATTCCTGCGGAGGCTGCTTCATTGCTTCCTTATCCATACTTTCATCTATCATTCCGGATATTTTTACATATCCTCCCAACGGAAGCCACCCGATTCCATATACAGTATCACCTACTTTCTTTTTAAACAATGCAAACCAGGGGTCGAAGAAAAGGAAAAATTTCTCTACCCGGCATTTGAACCATTTGGCTGTAATATAATGTCCAAACTCATGTAGTATCACCAATATAGATAAGGCAAGCAGTAATTGTCCTGCCTGTAAACCCACATTTGCCCAGTTAATCGCTATTATATTCATAATAATATTTCAAAATAAAATCCCGATAATTATCGGGACCAAATCCACAAAGCAGATTTAGAATTACAGTATTACAGTTTTATTATATCCGCTGCAAAGTTACGGGCCTCGCCATCGCTTTCAAAATATTCCTCTAGTGTGGGATGCTCAATAAATGGTATCTGTTGCATGGTTTTTTCTATAACATCCGTCATATCAAGAAAGTTAATTCGGTTGCGCAGAAAGGCAAAAACAGCAATTTCATTTGCCGCATTCATAATACATGGCAGGTTACCGCCCCTGTCCAAAGCCTCCTGGGCTAATCCTAAATTTCTGAATGTTTTAACATCCGGCTCTTCAAAAGTGAGGGTACTGACCTTCTTAAAATCATAGCGGGGGAAATTATTGGGCAATCGTTTAGGAAATGCCATCGCATACTGTATAGGCAGTTTCATATCCGGTAATCCCATCTGTGCTTTTATGCTACCATCTTCAAACTGCACCATGCTGTGAATGATGCTTTGCGGATGAATAACCACCTGTATTTGTTCCGGCTTCAGGTTGAATAACCATTTTGCTTCAATCATCTCCAGTCCTTTATTCATCAGTGTGGCAGAATCGATCGTTATTTTGGCACCCATACTCCAGTTAGGATGTTGCAGGGCATGTTCTCTTTTTACATTGACAAGGTAATTCGGTTTACGGCCAATAAAAGGTCCGCCGGAGGCAGTTAAAATTACTTTCTCAATCCTGTTTCTCGTTTCTCCCACCAGGCATTGAAAAATAGCTGAGTGTTCTGAATCCACAGGAATTACCGGCACACGGTTTTCAACAGCTTTGCGCATGATGATATCACCGGCCACTACCAATGTTTCCTTATTAGCCAATGCAATGGCTTTACCATTATTGATAGCATTTAATGTTGGCTTCAATCCTGCATAACCAACTATGGCTGCCAGCATCAGGTCATAACAATCCATAGCTGCAACTTCCTCTAATGCTTTTTCCCCGGTAAATACTTTTATACCTGTTGAGGACAGGGCTTCTTTTACTTTGGTATATTTTTTTTCATCACCGATAACTACTACGTTGGGATTGAATTGCAATGCCTGCCTTATTAGCAAATCGTCATTACTTTGTGCCGTCAGCACTTCAGCAGAAAACTTATCCTTATTGGCGGCGATCACATCCAATGCCTGCGTACCGATGGAACCGGTGGAACCGAAAATGGCAATTCTTTTTATAGGTTGTTCTGCACTCATTTAACTGTTTCAGGACTTTTCGTCCATTTAATTAATTCATCCGCAATTTTTCGGTCATTACTCAGTCTCGGCACTTTATTCTGCCCTCCTAATTTACCAATAGATTTCATGTAATCAATAAATCCGTTTTTACGAACAGGAGTGATCTTCAGCGGCCTGAGTATATTACCACTGATCAAATCATCATAATACACATTCTTCTGACGAAGCACCTGGTCTAGTTTGGCGGCAAACTCTACCATATTGGCCGGTTGCTTTTCAAACTCAACAAACCATTCATGGTATGACTTACCTTCATCACTGCTCACAAACGGCGCAACTGTAAATTCAGTTACCTGTACATTTGACTCCTCTGCCACTTTTAACATGCTATATTCCACTTCTTCACCAATCACATGTTCTCCAAATGCTGAAATGAAATGCTTGGTTCTTCCTGTTACCACTAGCCGGTAAGGGTCTGTCGAGACAAACTTCACCGTGTCACCAAGATTATAACCCCAGAGCCCTGCATTGCTATTTATTATCAGTGCATAGTTTTCTCCCACTTTTACATCCTTTAATGATAATCTCGTGGGACTTTCATTAAAAATTTCACCCGCAGGCACAAACTCAAAAAAGATGCCGCTATTGGTATTTAATAATAATCCTTCCGCTTCCTGCGAATCCTGGAACGCAAAAAAACCTTCACTCGCCGGGAACAGTTCAATCGTATCAATTTTCTTACCTATACTCTCAAACAATTTTGCTTTATAAGGTTCGAAGTTCACACCGCCCTGTACCATCACATTGAAATTGGGGAACAACTCTCCTACTTTCTTACCGCTCCTTTTTACTAGTTCATCAAAATACATCTGCATCCAGGGTGGTATGCCGCTGATGAGTGTCATATTCTGATTAATAGTTTCGTCTACTATCTTATTCAGTTTCGTTTCCCAATCTTCGATACAATTTGTTTCATACGATGGCATCTGGTTTGTACGAAGGTATTTTGGCACATGGTGATTCACTATCCCACTAAGCCTCCCGGTAGGGATTCCGCCTACCCTTTCCAGTTCCGGTGAGCCTGAAAGGAAGATCAGTTTTCCATCAGCAAATTTGGTCTTGCCCGTTTCGGCCATATAACAAAGCAGGGCATTCCGGGCAGTATTAATATGATTAGGGATAGAATCCTTGGTAATGGGAATATATTTGGTACCACTGGTTGTACCTGAGGTTTTGGCAAAATAGATTGGTTTCCCTTTCCAAAGTACATTATGCCTTCCTTCCTTTATTTTTTCGATCCAGGGCTTTAGTTGCTCGTAGTCCCGGATGGGTACAGCCTGCTTAAACCCTTCGTAATCAGTTACCTTATCAAATCCTGCTTCTTTCCCAAAATCAGTGTTACGGCCCACTTTCAGGAGAAATTTTAAAATATTCTCCTGGTCGGCCACGGCAGTAGCCATACCTTTGCGGATACCTTTATATATATAAGAAGCGAACGGTTTAGCTAAGAAAGACTTGATTTTCATACTCAAAGTAAAAAGGAAACCCCTTGGGGGCTACAAATATAACGGATGGCCGGGCAAAACCGGGTCATTTAATGTTCATAAATCTTTGATTCCCCGTTTGCCACTTCAATTTTTCCCCTTACCTTTGCCGTCCTAATTTTAAGAGTATGATAGCAGTAGTAAAAGTAGCCGGACAGCAATTCAAAGTGGAAAAAGATCAGACTTTGTACGTTCCCCGTTTAGAAGGAAATGCCGGTGATAAACTGGATCTTGAAGTATTGCTGGCAGATGCTGATGGCAAACTTTCAACAGGTTCTTCTATACAAACAAAAGTACAGGCTGAGATCGTTGACCAGGTAAAAGGTGATACCGTGATTGCCTACAAACAAAAAAGAAGAAAAGGTTTTCACAAAAAGAAAGGTCATCGTACTGCGTATACAAAAATCAAAGTAACCAGCATTGCATAAGGCAATCAACCTAACTCAATCATTAATTTTAAAAACATCCTGATATGGCACATAAGAAAGGTGAAGGTAGCGTAAAGAACGGCCGTGATTCACAAAGCAAACGCCTTGGTGTTAAAATCTTTGGTGGTCAACCTGCTATTTCCGGTAGCATTATCGTTCGCCAGCGTGGTACAGTTTATCATCCTGGAAAGAATGTTGGTGTTGGAAAAGACTTTACATTGTTTGCATTAAGTGATGGTGTAGTTGAATTCCGCAAAGGAAGAAACAACAAAACAATTGTTTCTGTAGCACTTGCTGAAGCCTGAGCCGTTTTCCCTGTTTTGAATTTTGTGGAAAAAAAATTTGGGTAGTATAAAATAATTGTTATTTTTACTATCGTTAACCCATTTATTACTAAACATTAAATTCAAACAAAATGGCTACAAAGAAAAAAGCTGCTAAAAAAGCTGCTCCAAAAAAGAAAGCTGCTCCAAAGAAAAAAGCTGCTAAAAAAGCTGCTAAGAAAAAGAAATAAGTTTGATTGTTTCTTAAAAGAAATAGTAAGTCCTCCGAATTTCGGGGGACTTTTTTTATCCTTCTGCTTTCAATAAATATTAATTTGCGGCTATGGATAATGCTGCTATCGCCGATAATTTTGCCCTGCTTGCCAAATTAATGGACATCCATGGCGAAAACCCGTTTAAGTCGAAAACCTATGCAGTAGCGGCTTTCAACATAGAGAAGCTTCCTGTTTCCTTGCAGGAAACACCAAGAGAAAAACTTTTCAGTATTAAAGGTATTGGTGAAAGTGTGGGTCGAAAAGTAATCGAAATGCTCGATACCGGCAGGCTGGAAATACTGGATGAGATCATCAGCAAGACTCCAACAGGTGTTATTGAGATGCTGAATATTAAAGGTCTTGGCCCGAAAAAAATTAATACTATCTGGAAAGAAATGGGCATTGAATCAATCGGTGAACTATTATATGCATGCAATGAAAACCGGTTAACCCTCTTTAAAGGGTTTGGAGAAAAGACTCAAAAAAATGTCCAGGAGTCTATTGAATTCTATTTTCAGCACCAGGGACATTTTTTATACGCTCAACTGGATGAAGTATTCCCGCAGATAGATAATTACCTGAAAAAAATATTTTCCCCGGAAAAAGTACATGTAACAGGAAGATACAGGAGACAGGAATTAACGATCGACGAACTGGAGTTTGTTATTCTTGAACAGAATGAAACAATAAAACCAAAATTTCAAACTGCGCAACCACCTGAATTAGTGGAAGAAACTGCCAGCAGTCTTTTATTTAAGTTAAGGAATGGGCTGAAACTTCGTTTGTACACCGGTGGCAATAGCATGCCGGAAGAATTATTCAAGAGTACTGGCAGTCCTGAATTTTTAGAAGCATTCAGAAAGGCTTACCCATCGTTGAAATACAGCAGTGAAGAAAATGGAAATGATGAAGCAGTTTTCAGGGCCGTTGCCCTTCCTTATATACTTCCCTGCCTCCGGGAGTCAGCCATCATCATTGAAAAAGCAAAACAAGATAAACTCCCGGAACTGATACAGGTTGCTGATATCCGTTCTATCATTCACAGCCATAGCAACTGGAGCGATGGGAGCAATACAATTGAAGAGATGGCCACTGAGTCTATCAAACGGGGTTATGAATATCTTGTTATTTCCGACCACTCACAAACAGCCTTCTATGCTAATGGACTGAAAGAGGACAGGATCAGGGAACAACAGCGGTATATTGATGAACTGAATACAAAGCTGGCGCCATTCAGGATCTTTAAAAGCATCGAAAGCGATATATTGAACGATGGCAGCCTGGACTACCCGGATCATATATTAAAGACCTTTGACCTGGTAATTGCCTCTGTACATAGCAACCTGGGTATGCCGGAAGAAAAAGCCAATGCCCGGCTGATCAAAGCTATTGAGAACCCATATACTACTATTCTGGGGCATATGACCGGACGGCTGCTGTTGAGTCGCAGCGGTTACCCAGTTGATCACAAAAAAATTATTGACGCCTGTGTTAATAACCAGGTAGTGATAGAACTCAATGCTCACCCGAGAAGACTGGATATTGACTGGAAATGGATTGAGTATGCGTTGGAGAAAGGCGTCTTACTTTCCATTGACCCAGATGCCCATGCCCTGGATGGATTTGATGATGTGAAGTACGGAGTACTTGCTGCGCAGAAAGGTGGGTTAACAAAGCAAAAGAACCTGAGTAGCTTTTCCTTGAGAGAATTTGAAGAGTTTTTACGGCATCAGAAAGAAAAATGATGTATAGAATTTTAGTGCACATATTAAGTATGCACACTCAAAATATGCTATATAAAAATCTCCCTTATGAATAAGAAATCTACTACCGGATTATCAATCTTCCTGAAAGAACTTCTTGAAACATTGAATGATTCCACTATAGCATACCGGCAGTATATAGAAGGAGGGAAAACATTCCAATTCGCCCAACAACTTAAATTATACAATGGCAAAGCATTCGATCTGTTGACTTCCAATAAACAGCTGTTGCCCGAAAACCTCCAACAGGATGCTGATGCACTGATCCAGCATTACCGTGTGTGGACAGAAAAATGGGAGGCCCTGGCCAATGAATTAAAACCAGTACCGGGTGACCTATTTGTATTTGCCAATACAATTACTTTTCCCAGGCAGGCAGCACATAACCTGGAGACAACATACGAAACGTTAAAAAAGGAAAATAAGCAGTGAGTTTTAATCCTGCGGTGAGCTTGTTCTTTTCCGTTGAGACTCCAGCTTCCTGTTATATCTTATCACATCCCAATACTCTTTTCCATAGTCCACCAGTATCTCTGTTCCGGCCGGGATATCTTTAGTTGACTCAATGTACACCTTCAGCCCTTCTTCGGTATATTCTGCATTATTCGTAATGCCTTTAACCCTGGCCAGTCCACGGGCATCATTGGCATACCGGGCCAGGGCTTCCGTAGTCCTGCTGGCATCGATCACATGGTTACGTTTCACATAATAGATGTAGCCATTCGAACCTTCATTATGATCCACTTCCTTCCAGGTAGTTATTTCTCCTTTGTATTCAACGATCCGGGTTCCTTTTGGAATCATTTCCTTTGCAAACAAACCCTTACCAGCTCCCGGGAGAATTGATTTTTTAACTGCTACTTTCTTTTCTAAAAATGCCATACTAAAATTTTTCTTCATTTTTGGAAACGCAAATATAAAAGATATAGCCATAGAAAAGCTGACACTTTTCGCATATACAGGAAAGCAACTACCTTTACTGCATATTCGTCTGTAATCATCATGAAAAAAGTATTCCTGCTTATTCTCTTCTTAGCCGCCGCACAATTGGTATTAACCGCCCAGGAATATATAAATAAAAAGAAAGGCGAGGTGATAACAATGCTGAAAATTAAATACCAGCAGACACCATTATCTGTGTTGACAGACACCGTAAAAATGAAACTGGAGAACACATTTGCAATGCCGTTTGATTATATTTTCACTTTTGACAAAACAGGCAGGTGTAAATCGGAAACTATAATAACCCGATGCGACTCCTGCCTCTCCGGGCTATTGCAAAAAGTACTTGACCTGAAAAAATTTGAATGGAATAAAATCAATGAGAACCAGTACATTTCAAAATTCGAAGAAAAATTGATGATCGAACTACCAGCTGAAAATTATGACCACTCCTTTTCCATTCTTAAAGTGGAGTGGACCAAAGAACTATATGAGCTGTTACTTAAACAGTAATTACCTTATTTTTCCAGCAACCCATCAGTTCTCCATTGTTTAAATATGGCAATCGTGCTATCACTGAGCCGGGTTGTTTTCCTGAATGGCATGAATCCTTTTTCACCGGGGTTCATTTCAATGCGACGGACGATCTCATCAATATCGGTTTTTACATTAGTATAATTATCATAAGGCTTTTTATTGCCGCCTTTGGCAGGTATATGACAGGGGGAGCAATTGGACAAAATAGTGGCCTGCAGGTTTGTTTCATAATTCAGTTTTGGAACGGTGGCAGCAGCTTTTCTGGAACTTCCGCAATTTGATAATACTACTGTCAGTGCAACCAGGAAAAAAAGGATAAGATATTTCTTCATATTGATTACTTTTTATACCTGAATATACATTGATTATAGAAAATAGGGTTGAAAAATATTCTATCTAATCGTTCCGGTTATACCAACGGTTGCTTTCTTTTTTATTCATTCCGGTACCTTTGCGCCCATGTTAGCTGCCACAGCCAGAACATATCGCAATGCTTATTCAGGTCTTTCAAAGGAAACCTGGCTGCTTTCTCTTATCATGCTTATCAACAGAAGCGGTACGATGGTGGTTCCTTTCATGACTTTATACCTAACCAGCCCGGAGATGGGTTATTCCGTCGGGCAGGCAGGTATTGTATTCGGCTTATTTGGTGCCGGAGCTTTCAGTGGCGCTTGGTTGGGTGGCCGGCTTACCGATAAGATCGGTTTTTATCCGGTACAACTATTTACGCTGTTCGCCGGCGGAATACTATTCATGGTATTAGGACAAATGAAAACCTATCCGCTAATCTGCACCTTTACCTTCCTTCTCAGTTTTGTGAATGAAGCTTTCCGGCCGGCGAATTCCACCGCAATTGCATTTTACAGTAAAACAGAAAACCGCACCCGTTCTTATGCGTTGAACAGGCTTGCAATTAATATCGGATGGGCGGTCGGTAGTGGGCTGGGCGGTTTCCTGGCAGATATGAGCTATGAACTGCTGTTTTGGGTCGATGGCATCACCAATATCAGTGCAGCAATCCTGATGTGGGTGGTTCTAAAACCGGTTGATTACAAACCGGAACAACATAAAGATATTGGCCATCCGGGTACATCACTATCTGCCTACAGGGATAAAAAATACTTATGGTTTATCCTTTTCACCATGCTTTTTGCCAGTTGCTTTTTTCAATTATTCACTAACCTGCCGGTGTACTTAAAAAATGAACTGCACTTTTCAAAGCCATTCATCGGTATACTGATGGCCTTCAACGGCATTCTCATTGCCATCGTAGAAATGGTCCTCATATACCGGCTGGAAGGAAAAAGGAATATACTCCACTACATAACTATCGGGGTATTTTTGGTAGGACTTGCGTTCTTAATCCTGAATATTCCCGGCATTGGTCCGCTACTTGCTTTTGCTATGATCACAACTGTTACTTTTGGTGAGATACTTTCGATGCCATTCATGAACAGTTATTGGATCACCAGGACACATCCTTCTAACCGTGGACAATATGCGGCACTTTATACCATGGCTTGGTCAGCTGCGCAAACCCTTGGCCCTATGGGTGGCGCACAACTGGTCGAGTATTCAGGTTTCAATTTACTATGGTGGTCGGTTGGCGGGCTCTGTATTATTACGTCCTTTTCATTCCTGAAATTGCGCAACAGCAGCTAACTATCCAATCCTGCGGATTTTGATTATTTATAACTATTTCTCATTTGTATCTTTACCAACTATGAAAAAAATTTATTGCGCCGGTATTATTTTACTTACATCAATCATGTCCTGTAAACAACAGGACGTATTGACCAGGGAGGAAGTAATGGCTGTCATTAATCGTTTTGATGAAGGCTGGAAGAATAAAGATGCACGGGTAGTTGATTCCGTTTTATCGCAGCAATATATCTACTTTACACAATCAGGGTATACCTTTGACAGGGCCAGCCTCATACAAACAGCTGATTCATCAATTTACCTTTTACAAACAATGGAAAGGCAGGAATTCACGATACAACTGGAAGGAAATACAGCGGTGGTCAATACAGTCTGGAAAGGTAAAGGCACTTACCACGGGCAGGAGTTTGATGATAACCAGCGTTGCAGCATCACAATTGTAAAGAATGATGGCCAGGTAAAAATTTTATCTGAACACTGCACTCCTATCAACTAATTTATTGTAATGCAAAATCCACCGCGGCAGTGGCATGAAGCAAGGTAGTATCAAAAACAGGTACTAAAGTATCTTCCTGTTTAATGAGCATTGGAATTTCAGTACAACCCAAAATTACTCCTTCAGCACCCTGGCCTGCTAATTTACCGATCAGGTGAAGAAACCCTTGCTTTGTTTCAGGAAGAAATTTCCCCTTACCTAATTCATTATAGATAGCACTATTTACAAAATCGACACCTTCCGCATCCGGGATAATTGTTTCTATCCCATATTCAGCCAGCTTCCTGGTATAAAAATCAAAAAGCATCGTATACTTTGTACCTAGCAAGGCAACTTTTTTCAATTGCTTTTCCGTAATTGCTTTCCCAACAACATCAGCAATATGAAGCAAAGGTATCTTAACCGACTGCTGAACTCTTTCTGCAACATGATGCATAGTATTAGCCCCAAGCAAAATACAGTCAGCCCCTGCCTTTTCCACTTTTTGTGCAGCGTCTGCAATGATCGCAGCGATTGCATCCCAGTTACCCTGGTGCGTATAGGTCACAATTTCACCGTAGTTTACAGAATACAATACAATTTTTGCAGCTTCATTACCACCCAGGCGCTGGTTTGTAATTTCATTGAAAAGCCTGTAATAATCTACAGAAGATATCCAAGATGTGCCGCCAACAAGACCAATAACTTTCATTTGTTAAAAATACAAGAAAGCAATTGATTTGAATCTATTTTACTTTCTAAAAGCATCTTTTTAAGCCAGGTTTATCGTCGTAAAAAGGTGACAATTCCAAAACCTGTAAAACCCTACATTTGCCTAAATTAAAAATTGAATGAAAAAAATTTTCACAATAATCATACTGCTGTCAACTATTATTCCAGCTCCGGCACAGCAGGAAGTAAAACGGCCTAAATTGGTCGTAGGATTGGTAATGGACCAGATGCGCTGGGATTATCTCTATCGCTATTACAACCGATATAGCGAAACCGGCGGTTTCAAAAGAATGCTAAATGAAGGCTTTGCCTGTGAGAATACCTATATTCCATATGCACCTACTGTTACCGCTTGCGGCCATAGTTCGATTTATACTGGTTCGGTACCCGCAATTAATGGTATCACCGGAAACTATTGGTGGGACAATGAACAAATGAGAAGTGTTTATTGCACAGAAGACAAAACGGTGAATACGGTCGGCAGCAATTCTTCACAGGGAAAGATGAGCCCCCGGAATATGCTGGTCACGACAATATGTGATGAGCTACGGCTGGCGACTAATTTTAAAAGTAAAGTGATAGGTGTCGCTATTAAAGACCGGGGCGGTATTTTAACTGCTGGCCATAGTGCCAACGCCGCTTACTGGTATGATAATAGCGTTGGAAACTGGATTACTTCCACCTACTATATGAATGAATTACCAAAATGGGCAGCCGATTTTAATAACCAGAAAATAGTTGATCAGTACTATGAAAAAGGATGGAGCCTGCTGTATCCTGAAAATTCTTACCTGCAAAGCACCAGCGATGAAAAAGCTTATGAATCCAAACCATTTGGTACAAAGTTTCCCTATACAATGAAAAACTTTGCCGGGAAAGATTATGGAAAGATCACCTCGACCCCTATGGGAAACTCAATAACTATTGAATTTGCAAAGGCCGCACTCACAGCAGAACAACTTGGGGCAGATAATATAACAGACTTCCTAGCCGTAAGCTTCTCATCACCTGATTATATCGGCCATACATTCGGCCCCAACTCAATTGAATCTGAAGATGGGTTTCTCAGGCTAGATAAGGAACTTGGCGATTTTCTTGATTTTCTTGATACGAAAGTGGGTAAAGGCGAATACACAGTTTTTCTTACTGCCGACCATGGCGCAGCACATGTTCCGGAGTTCATGCAGGAAAATAATTTACCCGGGGGCAGGGTGTTTATGAGTACAGTGACCGGGAACCTTAATAAATTACTCAACGAAAAATACAGGATCAATAATATCATTGTAAGTGATGAAAATTATCAGATTCATCTCAATCATCCGGCTCTTGACTCTGCAGGGCTGAATAAATCTGATATAATTGATCGGATTATCAATAGCCTGTTGACCGTTCCGGGTATAGACAGGGCATTTGCCTTAAATGACCTGAATAAAATTCCATTGCCTTCCACAATAAAAAACATGCTGAGCAATGGTTATTATCCCCGCCGGAACGGAGATATACAGTTCATCCTGAAACCTAACTATATAGATGCCTGGAACAATACAGGTACTACGCATGGATTATGGAACCCCTATGATTCTCATATCCCATTGATCTGGTATGGCTGGGGTATCCGGAAGGGAAAGACCAACCGGGATACTTATATGACAGATATAGCACCAACCATCGGCGCTTTGCTGCATGTGCAAATGCCTAACGGTAATGTGGGACAGGTGATAACTGAGGTTTTGCAATAATATTAGAGGGTATTGTGAAATATGGTTGTATTTTCTTTTGTAACTTCCTGATGCAAAACCTACATTCACCACTAATTATTACCAAAATGAAAAAAGCCTGTTGTTTTTTACTTACCTGCTTTATGGCAATTGCCTTTACGGCCAAAGCTCAGGTTGAAACAGTTGACAGCATCCGGTTCTTTACGGATGAAGGCTTGATTACTATGAGCCTGGCAACGGATATCCGTCAGTTGCAGTCAGAAAAGAAACAGGATGTATTTCAACCTGCCACAGTATCAATGAAGTTCCCTGATAGTACAGTCATAAATGAATCCATTATGGTAGGTGCCCGGGGGAAATTCAGAAGAAGCTACTGCCGTATCCCGCCCATGATGCTCAATTTCAGAAATAACAGTTCTCCCCGTCTTCAATCGCTTGGCAAATTAAAAATGGTGATTGGTTGTGGTGTTGCTTCATCTGATGAAGAGTTATTACTGAAAGAGTTCCTGGTATATAAAATCTATAATCTGCTGGAAGAAAAAAGTTTTCGTGTACGGTTACTCAAAGTCAATTATTCCGACACGAGAAATAAAGTAAAACCCTTTGATCAATACGCTTTTCTTATAGAAGATGACGGAGATATGGCCCGCAGAAATGGCTGCCGAAAAAAAGCCGACGCTAAATTTTTGACTGAAGCCACAAACCGGGATATGATGACCATGGTAGCTATTTTTCAGTATATGATCGGGAATACTGATTGGGCTGTTCCTAACAATCACAATACAAAACTAATTTACGACAGGAGCAATGAGAAAGCTCCTCCTTATGTAGTACCATATGACTTTGATTATTGTGGCCTGGTAAATGCAGAATATGCTATCCCCAATGAATTAATAGGCACTGAAAAAGTTACTGAAAGAGTGTACAGGGGATTTCCCCGGACAATGGAAGAAATACAAATAACGCTTGATATTTTCAGAGCAAAGAAAGATAGCATTATAGCACTGATTAATAACTTCCAGCTTTTGAGCAACCGAACCAAAAAGGAAATGTTGTACTACCTGGAAGATTTTTTCAGAATTATCAATAATAAAAATGAAGTGAAGTCAATCTTCATAGACAATGCAAGAACAAGCTGATCCTGACTTTTTGTGAATAACCGGCCCCTGACACCTTATCTTTTTCTCAAAATAAATAATTAAACCAGATGGAATTAAAAGAACAGTTTGAAAAAGCAATAGCAGACAGTAAAAGCCTAACGGAGAAACCGAGTAATGACACTTTACTACAAATTTACTCGCTTTATAAACAAGCTACAGATGGCGATATAAATATTGAGCCCCCATCAAATCCATTCGACTTTGTAGCTAAAGCGAAATACGAAGCTTGGGCAGCCTTAAAAGGAAAATCGACTGCAAACGCAATGACTGACTATGTGGAACTGGTTAAAAAATTAAAAGGATAAAGTTGTTGAGATATTAGTTTCTGGCAGCAAGTAAAGAATATATTTCATTAAATTTTTTCCCGGCAACAGGATAGCTGAATCTGCTTTGTGCTTTTTCAGCTATTTTTTTGTGATTGAATTCAGAAAAACGGGTTATCATTTGCTGCATAGCTGCTACAAGAGCTTTCTCATCTTTTGGTTCTATCAGTATTGAATTCTCCTCATTTACTAATTCCGGTATACCACCAACTTTGGTGGCAATAACCGGTAACCCGCAACACAATGCTTCCCCGATCACACAGGGAGAATTCTCAATATTACTGAACAATACAAGGCAATCAGCCTCCTGGATTTCCCGGGCAACCTCATAGTAAGGTATCTCACCTCTGAACAAAACCTGCGATCCGGTCAAACCAAGTTCTTTTGCAAAATTCCTGATAGAAGTATTGGTATCTCCCACCATCACAAGTTCAACATTTGTGATCTGTTGCAGCAATAACCTGAATGCCATTAAAATCCCCTCCGCATTCTTTAAAGGAACCATATTAGATACATGGATAAACCTAAATACAACGTTCTTACGGTCCTTGTAATAAAAAACAGAAGTATCTGTTACATTAGGAATAATTTCATATTTCTTTTCAACGACTAGCTTATTAACTCCTTCAGCAAGGAACTGGCTTACACTGAGAAATACATCAGCCTTTTCAAAAACTCTTCTGGTCAATTGCCTGAAAGCTGCAGATTTCCCCTGGTAGTTATGAATTTCCACATCATTATAGATTCCCCAGTGTTCTGTCACCACAAAAGGCACTTTGTACTTTCTTTTGAACCACAATGCAAATAGCCCTGCTTTCACAGGCACATGCACATGAACCACATCAGGTATCCCATTGTTCCCGATATAGTTATTGATAGCAGCTTTGAATAACCTTAACCAGCGAAAGTGCGATAATAGCCTGCCAAAAAAAGAAGTTGATTTCTGATAATAAATTATGTGTTCTGTCAGTCCTTCAGATTGATATTTTCCCTCCTCCGGTTTTTTAGTGTTGCCGGTTTCATCACCCGCCACATGAATTATATAGATATCGTTATACAATGCAGCCGCCCGTGCATGACGTTGGATAAAATCGCCATTGTATGGGTCCGTTTTGGCGGGGTACCAGCTGCACAACCAAAGTATCTTTTTACGGGACATGGATATAAAAATAGCTGATTAATTTAGTACCGGCACCAGGCGAATAAATTCCTTACGATTCAGGTAATAAAACATCAGGAGGTAAATAACTGGCAGGAAACTAAATACTTTCAGTACCAGTAATCCTGTATAAAACCCCGAGAGGTACAAGCCTGCCAGCACAACTGCACCTCCCAGTAACTGCTGGTCACTGATAGCACATACCACTTTGAAGCAATAGGTATGAATATCCTTATAAATTAGTTTCAGTGGTTTTGTAATATGATACCCGTCCGTAATGACAATCCTTGGATTATTAGCCTGAACAGGTATCACTACTGGTTTGCTATTCTGTAATGGATAAATCTCTTTACCATTAACAATAGCCCGTAATTTCAGGAAACTTAGCAGTACCTGGTTCTTTCGTTGCAATACGATGTGATATGGAGCGGCTATAACTGACAGGTTAAAAGTTGAAAGTATTTCCGACTAATGATTGCCGGCTGCATAAACCGGACACCCTACAATAGAATCACTTCAGTGCCTTTATGATCTCAATAAAATCTTCCGCCACTAATGAAGCCCCGCCTACCAGCCCTCCATCCACATCAGGACAGCTGAATAATTCCTTTGCATTATTTGCTTTCACACTACCGCCATACAGAATTGGAATATCATCTGCCACTGATTCACTATACTGATCAGCAATCACAGTACGAAGAAAATGATGTATCTCCTGTGCCTGTTCAGTAGTGGCAGTTTTACCGGTACCAATCGCCCAGATTGGTTCATAGGCTATAATAATCTCTTTGATCTTTTCCGCAGGCAGATGAAACAAAGATTCTCTCAATTGTGCAGCGACATAACTATTTTGAGTACCTTCCTCACGGATAGCAAGTGGCTCTCCACAACAAAATACCGGTATTATATTATTTTCATAGCAAAGATTCACTTTGTCTGCGAGCATTGCATTCGTCTCCCCGTTATATTCTCTTCTTTCGCTGTGACCGACAACACAATAGTTGATGCCAATAGAATGAAGCATATCTGCTGATACCTCGCCAGTATAAGCACCTGATCTTTTATGATGACAATTTTGAGCTGCTGCATAATAATTTTTCTCATCTTCCACTTCACTTCTTGTCATTATCAGGTAAGGATAAGGGACTGCAAAAATGGCCAACTGGTGAGAAGACAGTTTTATATTGGCATCTAAAATGTCATCCAGTAATTTTTCTCCGTTCTGGTATGTAAGATTCATCTTCCAGTTAGCTGCAGCGATTTGTTTTCTCATATTCAGTTTTAAAATTTCTCAAATATATACTTCAAAATGCTTTTCTCATCATCCGATATTATTTGTCCTTTCAATTTTTTCCAGTCTTCGATATCCAGCAAAGCCTTTTCAAATTCATAGCGTTTTACACCTTCACTACCCCACGAAAAATTGGGTATATATTTAGGAGTAAGACCCGAACCAAATACATTACAACTTACGCCGATCACCGTTCCGGTATTAATTGCAGTATTAACGGCAGTCCTGGAATAATCACCCATCATCACCCCGCATTTAGGTCCTGCATTCAACTCTCCTTTGGGTGTCCATACTTTTACATCACTGGCATTATTCTTTAAATTGGAATTCGTAGTACCGGCTCCCATGTTACACCATTCGCCGATGACTGAATCCCCAAGATAACCCTCATGAGCTTTATTGCTGTACCCAAACAAAACTGAGTTTTTAATTTCTCCTCCAACTACAGATTGCGGGCCTACTGTTGTAGCACCATAAACTTTGGTCCCCATTTTCAAACAGGCTTTTTCTCCCAGGGAAAAGGGTCCCCTGATAACACATCCTTCCATTACTTCAGCGTCCTTTCCGATATAAACCGGACCAGTAGAAGCATTAATAATACAATGCTCAACTTTAGCACCTTTTTCAATAAATAGTTGTGATGGCTTAATTACTTTATTGGTTTTTGAAATCGGTTGTGATTTCCGTTTAGAAGTAAGTAATTCAAAATCCTGGCGGATAGCCCAATCATTCAGGTGAAAAATATCCCATGGGAATTGAATAGTTTTTATTTCCTCCCTGTATGTAACCGCATGGCCAACTTTTATTTTATATTTATCGGCAATTTCATTTTTGGTGATGCAAAAGGCAACACTGTTACCTCCGGGTGTGGCAATAAATTCCCCTTCCTTAAGACGAAGGATAGCTTTTACTAATTTAGAAGTTGGTAAAACATTGCCGTGGATCATGAAGCATACATCATCCCCTATCACTTCATCGATATTAACGGAACGGTCGAGATCTTTATAGTCATCTTCTTTCTTATCATACGAAATCAAACCAAGCATCAGTTCCCATTTTTCCCTGATAGTAAGGATGCCGATACGGATATCCTGGATCTGACGGGTTAAAGTAAAAGGGTGCAGGTTTTCCGGCTGGCAGAATTCTTCGGTAAAAATTATCTTGTTCATGGAGTTTTGAATATGTGTAAAAATAAACAACCTCCCGAAGAATCGGGAGGTCTAAAGTATAGCCATGAAAAACAAAACTCCTCGCTTTCGCTCAGAGTAGTGTTTAAAGTTAATATTATTCTGCCTTTTTTGCGTACTTCTTCTTGAATTTGTCGATACGGCCAGCAGTGTCAACCAGCATGTTCTTGCCGGTAAAGAAAGGGTGAGAAGTATTGGAAATCTCCAGCTTTATGAGTGGATACTCATTCCCATCTTCCCATTTTACAGACTCTTTAGAGGCTGCAGTAGAGCGGCTCAGAAATGTATGGCCATTACTCATGTCTTTGAAAACTACTAACCGATAACTATCGGGATGGATTCCTTTTTTCATAACTCGATGATTTTGAAGGCTGCACGGATTTTGCCGTACAGATGAATTGATAAATTTTTGGTTGGCAAAGATAGGCTGGAGAAGGCTTTCGGCCAAATCTTATTGAAATAAAGAGGAAAAGCCTGAAAATACGAAAGCACCAAGTGAGCTTACTTTCTGGCTTGCGCCTTCTGTTTACTTACCCGATGCTTTCTGGAGTTACTTTCACCTTTTAAGGGGCTTCCGTTTCTCCCGGGATCGATTTCCACCTTTTGAGGGGTTTCTTTCTTTCCTCTTGCATTTCGTTTTATTGCTAAAACGTCGTGCAGTTGTATTTCAAATATACTATCCTGAAACACCTGTTTCCAAATTTATGAACACTTTGATATGCACCGGTTTTGCACTTTGTTATGCACAGAGAAAGCAGCTAAAAACAGGTTTACCAAGCTATTAGTCCCGCATATTCACATATTGCAAAGGAATATTAAGATTAGATGTTTTGCAAAGCTGAATTACGGATTGCAGATCATCAATTTTTTTGCCGGTTACCCTTACCAGGTCATCGTTAATGGAAGCCTGTACTTTTAATCCGGCGTCTTTTATAAGCTTTACTATCTTTTTTGCATCTTCCTGCGCCAGGCCGTTTCTTACTTTTACTTCCTTCTTCCAAGTTTTCCCACTTTGAGCTCCCTGCTTTGACGCATCAAAAGCTTCCGGGGCTATGCCCTGCTTGTGTGCACGGTTGATAAGCACATCGATCAACTGCCCCATTTTCATATCATCATCAGTTTCCAGTTTTATCAAAAAATCCTTTTTATCCAGGTTGATGACCACATGTGA
>Ga0073902_10000474_pt1 | contig 24079 bp, 17 predicted proteins | sample KloWWTmeKNB19Kit_FD_66667 | JGI IMG/M metagenome (GOLD analysis project Ga0073902, IMG submission 66667) | Active sludge microbial communities from Klosterneuburg, Austria, studying microevolution and ecology of nitrifiers - Klosterneuburg... | ecosystem: Engineered > WWTP > Aerobic digester >...
AGGAATGAAAAAACGCCTTAGTGGCGCAATACACCGGCGCTTTGGCCAGTTGAACAAAGGCAAGACCGGACGTCACATTCATGATCGTCTTCAATGAATTAAGGTTTAAGAAAAGCGTAGTCAAATGTATTGGTGCGATTACATTGATCTCAATTTCACTCTTCGCCCTGGCATAGAAATCGGCCTCATTCCACTGCATCCAGTTTTGAATACCCGCATTATTTACAAGTACATTTAGATCACTGTGATTTTCCTGTACCCAATCATACAATTCAACCCGCTCTGACTCCACCGTCAGATCACACACCCGACTGATGACAGAAGGATGTCGGTCTGTAACTGCTTTTAGTGCATCCTCCCGCCGGCCACATATGATGACTGTGTTATTTTCCTGAACGAATCTTTCGGCGAGCCCAAGGCCTATACCGGAAGCGCCGCCGGTAATCAAAATGGTATTGTTTGAAAGTTTCATTATCACTATTTTAAGTGCTAAAATTAATGCGCTCCAATCACATTATGCTAAATAATATCGTCATGCTGATTGCATGTTTTTAAGAGAAGAAAAATTTAGTCCTGCAGACTACAATGCTTTCCTCGGTGATGTCCTGCGAAATACTTTTAATTTAATTTCTAAAATGACCCCAGTCTTTACTATTTTTAAGGGCTTCTATTTTCATTTTAAAAATAACTTTTTTCATGAAAGAAATACTACTTATCATTTTATTTTTGTCTGTCAGTCATTTATGCCATGCTCAACCTGAAATAAAATGGAAATTCGATACCAAGGATATTGCCTTCGGCCAGTCTGCATCAGCGGATATAGATGGCGACGGAAAGCTTGAAATCGTATTTGGTTGCTATCGAAATGACAGTATGATCTATGCGGTCAATGCAGAAGATGGTAGCCTTCTGTGGAAGTATAATGCAGCGTCTACTTTTTTCGAAGGATGTAATGACGTAGCGCCGCTCATCTATGATATTGATGGAGATGGTAACCCGGAAGTGATCGTTCCGGCATCCTGCAATCCAAGAACGTTTTGCCTTGATGGTGCTACCGGCGCAGTGAAATGGGTCTGTAATACTCGTGGCAGTGATTCTCCTCCTACCATAGCTGACATAGATGGTGATGGCACGCTAGAGATACTACATGGTGAATTTGGCGGCTATGTCATCTGCATTAACGCCGAAGACGGTACCGTGGCCTGGGAAATAGCAGTCGATACCGATTCCTGGATACAGACCGCTCCTACTATCCTGGATGTGGACGGTGATGGGCAGTTGGATTTCGTGGTAGCTACCTGGAATGCAGTGGACCGTGCTAAAAATAAAATCTATGCTTACCGAGCAAATGATCAACGTATACTGTGGACATATTCGGTCAGTGATGTCATCTACCACGGCACTGCTGTGGGAGATCTGGATGGTGATGGTAAGCCCGAACTCGTGATCGGTAGTTACAATGATACCTTATACTGTCTCAATGCAGAAGATGGTAGTCTAAACTGGAGTTATTCCGTGGGTGAATATTATTCGGTTTCCTCTCCTGCGGTGATTGCTGACATAAATGACGATGGCCAGTGTGAGATTATTTTCAATGCCTGGTACAAGGTCATCGCACTGGAAGCGGATGGTAGCCTACTATGGGATTACGACATCAATAGATATCAATCTGCCTTCAGGGGCGTTGCTGTCTCGGATGTAAATACTGATCGGTACAGAGATGTCCTCTTTGGTACTACCGGTGGAGAAGTGGTCGGGCTCAATGGCAATGATGGCAGTGTTATTTTCAACAAGAATCTTCGATCTCAATACGGTGATTCACTATTTAGTATATTGCATGCACCACTAGTGGCAGATTTTGACCAAGATGGCACTATGGATGTGTTTATCCAGGGTGGACATGGCCAAAGCCCTGATTTTAGCAATGATTTTGGCAGAGCTTACCTACTTTCTATCGGTAAGGGTAATGGCCCGGATTGGTTGATGTTTCAACACGACATTCTAAGACAAAGCAATGCTTGCATAGGTACTTCCGATGTTTCCTCCCACCCACAGTCAAGTGATAATGATGTAAACATTTATCCGCTACCTTCTAAACATCATACCAATATAGATATTACCCTGACACATGCCACAGACATAAATATTATTATTTATAATCTGTCTGGACTTCCGGTTGATAATTTATATAATGGGCCTATATCTGGCGGAAAACACACTTTAGCTTGGAAGATACCAAATGGTACCTCAGCCGGGGTTTATTTCTGCAGAATATTAGTAGATAATGATATTATTGTGAAGCGGATATTAGTATTATAATTACTGTTAGAAAAATTGATGTAATATATTTAACTGGCGCAGTAATTAAATAAATTAGCTCATAAAATCACTTCGGGAAACACAGATGAAATTTACTTTGACCAAAAGCCAACAAGTGGAACTAATGATTAAACTCAAGGCACGTTTCGAAAATAATCAGACTCGCCATTTCGGTATAGAATGGAGTGAAGTTCAATCCCGTCTGGAAGCCAATCCAAAGAAATTGTGGTCTCTTTCTGAGATGGAGAGAACAGGCGGTGAGCCGGATGTCACCGGAAGAGATAAAGAATCTGGTGAATATATCTTTTGTGACTGTGCAGCCGAAAGCCCCACGGGTCGCAGAAGTTTATGCTATGACCAAGCTGCTCGGGAAGCTCGCAAGAATAATAAGCCCACAAATAGTGCCCTGAATGTTGCTGAAGAGATGGGAATAGAAATGCTCAATGAAGCCGAATACAAAGAATTACAAAAACTGGGTGCCTTCGACACTAAGACTTCAAGTTGGATAAAGACACCGGTTGAGATTCGAAAATTGGGCGGTGCGATTTTTTGTGATTTCCGCTACGGTCAGGTCTTTGTATATCATAATGGTGCCGATTCGTATTATGCCGCCAGGGGTTTTCGAGGTATGCTAAAGGTGTAAATGATAGAATAAGTGGAAATAAAAGATGCTTAGAAACCTCACATAAAAAACTTGCATTCGGTAATTCCATCTCCAAGGAGTTACGACACTTTTTATTCTAGTGATCGGATCAAATGAAATAAGCTTAAAATGTCCTAACCCTCATAATTGTGAAACTCTGTGACTGTCCAAAAATATCCATCCGGATCCCACAATGAAAATTCCATTTTGCCTGAGTTTAGATTCAGGTGTACTTCCTCTTCAATTAAAATTTCCGCCTTATCCGCATTTTGTCTAATGAGCTCCCATTCATCGGTTTTATAGTACATAATTAATCCATTTCCAGCAACAATTTCCGAATTCTGCATAGTCGGATGTCTATGAGCGCCCCACCTATGAAGACAAAGTAAAACCTGACCTGTGGAGTCTTTCAATACCGCAAATTCATCTCCCCCATGGGCCCTCACACAGCCAAAAACTTTTCTATACCACTCAGTACTTATGTCAATATCTCTAACTGCAATGATGGGATCAATCTTTATCATTATATAATTCTATAAATTAATAGTTATATAGTTATTAATTAAAATTAATTTACTTTAACTTCTTTTAATTATTTCCTTTTTACTCTATTTAATTTCGTTCGTTTTTTAACTCAAAATAGTGAGATATTTTAAGGTCTCTCTATTAAGAATAAAGTTTCAACAAAATAATTACTTCGGACGAACTAGTCCAGCATCTATCAATCCCTGAAAAGCTTCTTCCATTGTTTCTTTCAAGGGCCTGAAAGACATTCCCAATTCTCTTTGTATTTTTGAAGTATCTGCTCGCCAGGGAATATTTACATTGTTTCGCACAAATTTGGTCGTCATTAATTTGGTGAAGAGAGAGCCGAATATCATGAGCAACCACTTGGGAAGTGCCTTCCGTGGTATGGGATATTTATCTCCATATTTGGGTAATAGGCTTTTGCCCATCTCTACGAAATCGGTATTGTGGCCTGATGTAATGTATCTTCCATGAGCCTCAGGTGTAAACCCGGCTCTATAGTGTGCTTCGGCAACATCTCTGACATCTACCACACCCAGGCCTAGTTTAGGCGTACCCATTTTCATGGTGCCATTTCCAAAATTCAATAGAATTTGCTCGCTCTCTGAAGTAGTATTAACAGGATTTAGCGCAGGGCCCAAAACCAAGCTCGGATTGATAGTTACCATATCCCATTGTTTCTGAGTGCTTGCAATTTCCCAGGCTCTCTTTTCTGCCATTGTTTTCGAAAAAGCATAGGGCTGATAAGTAAGCGAGGAAGTGGTATTCCATAGCTCCTCAGTCAACTGTCTTCCTCGTGAATTTACAGCATCGATGGCATCACTGTATATCGCCGCACAACTACTAGTCAGTACTATTCGTCGGACAGTGCCTACCTTCAGAGCTGTATTAAGTACATTTTCAGTGCCTTTCAACGCAGGATCAATCAGTTCCTTTTGCGGATCATTTACGACCGTAGTAAAGGGTGAAGCAGTGTGAAAAACTAGCTCACAGCCCATCATTGCCTCCTCATAAGAACCTGGGGTCAGCAGGTCTGTTTTGAAAAATTTAATTGATCCCTTTGAGTGTTTAGCTAATTCCTTCAAGTGACTCACCTTCTTTTCATCATTAGGATTACGCACCGCAGCATGTACCGTGATACCACTTTCCAATAGCTTCTTAACGAGCCAACTGGCCACATATCCATTGGCACCCGTGACCAGCACTGGCTTGCTCTTGTCTATGATCATTGTATAAATATCTTTTAGTTAGTTATAGAATAATTTCTATATGCTCTAATGTGTGAATTGTCAGAAAGGTTAAATTTTATGGCCGGAAACTGCTATTTACTTGAACTCGTAAAAGATACTTCCATCTTATATGCTGAAAAATATAAACTAGCTTCGGCAGTGACAAAGAGCTCTCTCTAAGGATCCAAATAAATCCCATTAATTAATTTATTCATTGCCAATGCCGCTGAAAATTATATATTTTAAAATTAAAACCGTTGTCCGGAATTTAATTTTGCACAAGAGGATTCTAAACTATTATAACTTTATAGTCACAGTGGCAGATAGTGTTCGCCCATCAGATGGCCATATACCCGGGCCCGGATAGAACTGTGGCCGTTTGGTAAAATAATGGGCATCAAAAAGATTATTCGCGTTCAATTGAATCTTTAATTTATCTGTCAGCCTAATAGCAAGATTCAAGTCAACAATCTGATATGAAGGCACTAATCCTACTGCTCCATTTGCATCCGGCGTGATCGTGTTGAGTGCATCTGCAAAGCTTTCAGCAGTATAACTGTAAAGCGCCGAAAAGCTCAAGAGTGAATACTTTACCGTAACTCCATTTCTGGAAGTCAAGTCCGGCACACTCTCTACTTTATTGCCATTAATATTGACGTTTACTTTACCTGATTTTATGGTGGCATCTTCATATCTCGCATTCATTAATGAGGTCGAGGTAAATAAGGAAAAATAGACTGCACTTCCTAAAATAAAATCACCCTGTACAAATAATTCCGTACCGGCAGTATGTGAGTTTCCTATATTGGTTCTATAAATGATCAGGTTGCCCGCGGTGTCCGTTTGTGCCAGTGTACCCATCCGGTTGTTATATTGAAGATAAAATCCGGTTAAATCCCATCTTAAAAACTTCCATTTCCCTCTGAAGCCTGCTTCGAGATTATACCCGTATGCATCTTTCAAATGCTTATCTGTGATCTCGTAAATAGAGGCTGGTACAATATCCTTAAATATGACGGGGCGATACGCTTGAGACCAGCCGGCATATAGATTCATATTACTTGCTACATCATACTGCATACTCACACCGAAAAGAGGGATGGTATGCTCTATTGTTGTGGGTAGTTTGGACTCATCATAGTAAGTGGTGAATCCAGTCATATTGGTCTCACCTTTCTCAAATCTTGCTCCTGTATTGACTGAAAATTTTGGTGTAAGCTGCCAGCGGTTTTCTGCAAACAAGGCAATGTTTCCTGACTTATAATGCAGGTCACGGCCCCAGCCCGGTGTAACTAATGTAAGATCGAAATCACTACCGGTGGTGCCTTTGCCTTGTTGCTGACGATGCAGATCATTATTCATATATTGTATGCCGGCAGACAAAGAACTGGTTTGATTGAATAATCTATAGGATTGTAAGATTCGCAGCTCAGTGGTATAACTATTATAGTGATCTATATCTACTTGTCGATTACTATATTGTAAAGTAGTGGGCAAAATGGCATCTACTACTGTAGCAGGCTTATCAAACATTGCACTGTTTCTCGACCCAAGTATTGCTGACGTGGTGAACTGAATTTTAGTCATTGAGCTCACATTCCAATTAAAGGTGAGAGAGGGTACATGAATATTGGGATTATAATAATTTCTAGAGCGTGTGGCTGCTCGTGGGTCTGCCTGAAACATACTGTCTGTGAGTGGCCCGGGTAGGTGAGTAATGTAATTAGAGTGTGTCCAATCCAATTTTAAATCAATATTTTTATTGATGTCATAATAAAGTGAAACTCCTTCTGCATCAAAGGACCCATCACTGTTTTTTCTATACCCGGAGATCCGCTTCTTATTGAACCAAGCCGAATATCGAAATTTGCCAATGGCGCCGGAAAGTGCATTATAAGTACTAACCAACCCATATGAACCAACGGTGTTGATACTTTCAAATGCAACTCGCTTAGCAGTATCCGGGCTCTTACTGATGTAATTGAGCATACCTCCAAACTGTGCTCCATACTGCAATGAACCCGTGCCACGCACCAGCTCTATACGCTCTACTGCCTCCATGGGAATATTATAGTGGCTAGCCGGATAACCATACATATCGGTATTAGTAATTATTCCATCTTTTCTGATATTAAATTCCCATCCTCGGTGCGGATCCAGACCGCGTGTAGATATATTCATCTGATTACCCGTTCCATCCATATCGTACACAAATATTCCCGGGATCTTAGCAAATATTTGCCGACCATATTTTTCACTGAGTGATACGTCTTTCTGGGTCAATTCTATCACTTCGCTTTTCTTTCCGGAATAAATATAGGTGCCCTGTATTGGATCTAATTGCTTGATATCCTGTGGTATCTTTATCGCATGAATATCCACTGGAGAGAGCCTGAAATCTTTAATCGTATCAATATTGTCCTGGCTGAATAGTGTGATATTTATTATACATGAGAGTATTATCACCAATAGTCCTTTCATCGAGTATTATTAAAAAACACAAAATTAATTGCTGATACTACACTATATCCTTAGATAACATCCATTAACATATCCCATAAGTAAATGAATTAGTACACCTCTTATTTTGTAAATTGAGATGCCTTGATTGTAAATAGCACACTTCACTTGTAGTTAGTGCGCCGAATACTGTTAGTATTTCAGTCCTTTAAGTGCTCATTTTATCTTAATATCTCAGATCCAATGTGTTTTTAATTGAGTTTCTTTAACTTTAAGGACAAAAAGTTAGGGACCTATAAGGTTTTTGAAATCTTATAGGTCTTCCTTGTAATAAAGCATAAAAAATGAATACTTATTATCAGAAATTGTTGCCAAATAATATTTACCATTTATTTTCAAGGGCAGTAGGCAGCGAAAAATTATTATTGACACCTGATAATTACTTCTATTTCCTCAATAAGCTGAAGCAGCATACTTCTTCTGTGTGCAAAATATTTTGCTATACATTGCTGCCAAATCACTTTCATATAGTAGCAAAAATTGAGAATGAAGAATCAATTGCTCGTCATTTTAAAATCGTAAAGAAAAAAGCCTTTAATCCGGCAGAAAACGATATTAGTGACTTTATAATGGAGCGTTTTAGTAATTTACTTAATAGTTACACAAAAGCTTTTAATAAGAGAGAGAGCCGAAAAGGCGCCTTATTTATGGATTACATGAGGCGCAGTATTGTAAGCAAAGAAAGTGATTTTACTACTTATGTATGGTATGTTCATAAAAATGCGGTACATCATCATCTTACTAAAAAAGTAGGTGACTGGCCATTTGATAGTTATCAAATTTTAATAGGTGATTCTACTACTCATTTATTAAGAAATGACATTGTGCAATGGTTTGGTAATAAAGATCTTTTTATCGATTTTCCCCAACAAGAGATACAACCTAAAATAAATATACAAGAAGTATAACAATAAAGACCGATAACCAAGACCGATAAGGTTTTTGAAACCTTATCGGTTTAACCAACATTTTTTTCGTAGATTAATGTTCCAATAATTCACCAATATGACTCCACTATCAGATAATACCAATACCTCCGGAAGATTCCGGGTATATTCGGCCTCTGCCGGCTCCGGTAAAACCTTTCGACTGACCATAGAATATCTAACCTTCGCTCTGAGAGATCCACTGCATAATTATAAAAAGATCCTGGCTATAACATTTACCAATAAGGCCACCAGAGAGATGAAGAATAGGATCATCGAAACTTGTAGAGCTTTTAGTCAACCACTTCATCCTTCAGTCGAAAATAAGAACTACTATCCCATCTGGAGTGAGATTCTCAAATCAACAGGTCTTTCCGAATCTAAATTGGCCGAAAATTCAAGGCTACTGTACCATCAGATACTTCACAATTACAGTGACTTCGCTGTAAGCACTATTGATAGCTTTTCTCAGAGAATCATTCGTTCCTTTGCGCGTGAGCTGAATGTCCAGGATAATTTTGAGGTAGAGTTACAACAATCATTGGTCCTGGATGAGGTAGTAAACAGGCTTTTGAATGAAGTGGGTGTCGATAATGAGATTACAAAACTGCTCACCAGTATCAACCGATACAACCTAACCGATTTTGACAATTTCAATATTCGCGATACGCTCTTAAGATCGGCAGCTATCATGTTTCAGGACTCAAGCAAAAAGTTTATCGCGGGACTAGACAAGATTTCTTCTAATGATTTGCTGGAAGTGGGAGAGCGAATTTCTAAAAAGAGAGGGCAATTGCGTCAACAATTAAGAGATAAAGCTTCCGAATCACTTAGATTGATTCAGCAGGCAGGTTTGTCAATAAGTGATTTTGCATATGGATCCTCTTCTTTTGTAAATACATACAATAAAATTTTGTCCGGAGATTTTGACCTAAAACCTAGATTTATTAATTCAATAACTGATGATAATACTCCCTGGTTTTCAAAAGGAAAAGAAAAAGATATCTCAAGCATTAAACCGCAATTAATTACTCATAGCACAGAAATAATTGATTTGGCCGGTGAATTTAATATATACAACTTTATTCACAAAAACTTCAGACAATTAGCGGCTATTACGCAGTTAAGAAAGATGTATAATAATTTTAAAAATGAAGAAAATATTATTCTCATCTCAGAATTTAATCAACTCATTTCCAATGAAATTGCCGATCAGCCAGCTCCTTTTATTTATGAAAAAATCGGTGCTCAATTCGACTATTACCTCATCGATGAATTCCAGGATACCAGCGTAATGCAATTCCAAAATATAGTCCCCTTGATGACGGAGAGTCTTAGTCGGGGCGACGGAGAGAGCCTGGTGGTGGGGGATAGCAAGCAGGCTATATATCGCTTCAGAGGCGGGGATACTACACAACTAGTGAATCTTCCGGCACTCATGGGGAGTGACGCTAATCCAATCTTGAGAGAACATCAACTCATATTGGAACAAAATCAGAAAAAAGAATCTTTGCCCAAAAATTTCCGAAGCAGGGCACAAATAGTAGAATTTAATAATGATTTTTATGAATTTATAAATGAATCAACTGCTTTAATCGCTCATCATCCGGTCTATGAGAACCAAAAGCAAGAAATACACCATCGGGGTACTGGTGGGTATGTGTCTATCGAATTATTTGACAAAGATTCAAGTAAAGCTGAACCTTATGAAAATGAAATAGCCGAGGAATTAGAAGTTCTTAGTGCAAATGTATTGAGTCGCACCATAGAGGTGATTAACCAAGCCCTCACCAGAGGTTATTTTCTTAAAGACATCGCTATCATATGCCGCAATAATAAGGGGCTCCAGCTCATAGCACAGGCTCTTCATGCCAATCATATAGCTGTCATCAGCCAGGAAGGCATGTTGCTGACCAATGATATTTCGATCTCACTCTTTCCCTTGCTCTATGGCCACTTTACAGCACCGGATGATCAGATAATCCTACTTGAAATTTTTACGAAGTTAAAATTCCTTGGCTTACTTAATGTTGATTTACACACCCTCAATAAGCAAACGCTCCACGCTGCAACCTTGTGGGAAAAATTAAAAGTACAGGGTTTTGACCTTGAAGAAATACTATCTAAAAATTTACTTGAAGCCTGGGATCTATTTGAATCAAAACTTCCAAAAGATAAAATGTCACCACTTTTTCACGGCTATTTCAGAGAGGAGATATTTAATTTTTTACAAAAGTGGGGCGATGATTTTAATCTATTCTATAACTGGTGGAATACCAATAGGGACAAACTTTTTATCGGCAGCCCAGAGTCAGTAGATGGTGTGCAGCTACTCACCATTCACAAGGCCAAAGGACTGGAATTTAAAATAGTCATTCTACCACTCACCAACTGGAAGATATTAAAGGAGGAATCATTCTGGATTGAACTAGAAATGGAGGATTTCACTCCCCTTGATGCAGTATATGCCGGCATCAGTGAAGCAGAAGGACAAATCCCGGGACTTGATCTCGCATATAATGAGAAATTGCAAAAAATTACCCTGGACAATTTAAACCTACTATATGTCGCAACCACACGCGCGATCTCTGAATTATATATTTTCTCTGATAGTATAGTAGAGAAGAAAGGTAAAAAGGAAGAGCCGGATTTAGGTAAAATGTCATATATTACAAATTACATACATGCCTATTTAGAAAATAAATCTATTCATCAGTTCCCCTATACCCTTGGTGCGCTGACCCAACCCGATTACGATGATCGCCCTACTAGTATTTCAATTCCGATTGATACCGAAAAAACTACAGGTGCACCAATTACTATTAAGCATCGCTCCACTACCATTTGGGATGATACCAAGCTCGATAAGATTAACTATGGCACTACCATGCACGCATTGTTGGAGCATATTATCAGCCCGGAGCAAGTAGAGCAGGTAATCAATCAGGCTGTAATAACAGGCCTACTCTCTACTGAGGATAAAATAGCTATTTCGGTATTAATTAATAAACTAGTCACTCATCCGGAGATCAGTCCTTATTTTGATTCTGCCCAGCGGGTAAAGATAGAGGCTTCTATTATCACTCCTGAGGGCAAAGAATATATACCGGATCGAATATTAATACATGATGATCGACGGCTTAGCCTGTTGGACTTTAAGACGGGCGAACATAAAAGCAAGCACACTCAGCAGATCCAACATTATGCTAGTCTATTAAGACAGATGGATTACGAAGTTATCGGCCTTTCACTAGTATATCTGGACCCGCTTGAAATAATTCATGTTGAACCCACTAAAATATAATCCATAAATGAAATCCAATCATTTCCTGTATAGAGTAGCAGAACGACTACTGAAAATTCAAGAATCACATCCGCGATGCGCAGTAGTTTTCCCTAATCAGCGCCCGGGTTTGTACTTGAAGAAGATATATATACCGCAACTCATAGAAGCACCCATTTTTGCCCCCGAAATATTGACACTGGAAGGTTTGATGAGTCAAATTTCTGGTTTAAATAAGCAAGATTTATTAACCCAATTACTCCTTTTATTTAATACTTATAGAAAAAGCAATAATGCCTCCGGGGATTTTTCCCAATTCATAGATTGGGCTACCACTTTTATTGCAGATTGTAATGATATAGACAATTCGCTTATTAACGCTTCTTCTTTCTTCAGATTTTTATACACTGATAAGGAGAGTGCACGCCAATGGTCTCCTGATGAAGATACTACAACTATGCAGGATACTTTTCTGGCTTTCTGGCGAGATGCTGATCTTATTTACCACGAATTTCAAGATCAATTGTGCACTATAGGAGGAGGGTATACCGGATTCATTTATAGAAAAGCTATAGAAAAAATAGACACTGATAATTATGAACCGACATTTGACTATATCCTATTTGCAGGATTTAATGCGCTCAATATTGCAGAAGAAAAATTAATTGACTTCTATCTTTCTTCCGGGCGAGGTGAAATCATTTGGGATACAGATTCTTTATATGCCACTGAGTCAAGTACAGAGTTTAAAGCTGGCAATTATTATCGAAAATACATTCAAAAGTGGCCGGACACCGTCTCCTCAAAGCTTCAAAGCATTGGCGTTGCACCATTGGACATACAACTCATCCAGGCACCAACTAATGTATCTCAGTGTGATGTGGCGGCTGATTTATTAAAGCAATTGATAGATAAAAATGAAGACGTTGATTTTTCCGGAATCGCCATTATACTGGCTGACGAAAGCCTGTTAGAGCCGCTCATACTTCGACTGCCTTCACAGATCGGTCATCGTGAACTACATTATAATATCACGATGGGCAAATCGCTGGCATCCTTTAGTCTGTTTCACCTTTTCGATAAGATTATTCATTTATTTACAGACTCAGATAAGACCGGTTTTTCTTCCTCGCTAATAATTGATTTAGCTGCCTCACTGCACTGGAAACAATTGGATGAGACGGATTATATTTCTGTGTTACGGAGAGAAATTATCAAGAGAAATATTTCAAGGTTGACACGAAATAAAATAAACTCTATAGGCTTATCAGGTGTGTGGCAGTCTTTGTTCTCCGTATCCTCTACGTCCGCTTCCGTGATAGATTTTATGCTGAATTTAGTGCAACGTCTGAGGGCAAAAGCAACGGACTCTGGAGATCGTCAGTCGATCGAAGTATTGTTTGAGTTTCATAAATTATTTACCAACCTTCAAAATACAATTCCTGCATACCCCCAGATTATCGACTTAAGATCACTGCGACGCATTTTCCGGATGCTGGCCCTACAGGCGAAGTTACCTTTTGAGGGCGAGCCAATAAATGGAGTTCAAATAATGGGCCTACTTGAATCCCGATTGCTCGATTTCAAACACGTTATTTTAGTATCTGCAAATGAAGGTAAGCTGCCGGAAAGTAAGTTTTCAGCAACTCATATACCCCATAGCTTTAGAAAATATTACGGGATGCCCACTTATGAGGAGAGAGATGCTATTTTTGCATATTCATTCTATAGGCTCTTGCACCAATCTTCTTCGCTGCAGCTCGTCTATGATAGTGCCATCAGTAAGGTGGGCGCCAATGAAAAAAGCAGGTACATACTGCAGCTAGAGGCCACCCTCGATTCAGAAACTTATCCTCTGATTTCTGTTATAAACCGCACATATTCATTTCTTCCGGATCCCTATCCGTCCTATTCATATGAGATTAAGAAGACACCTGAAGTAATTAATGATATTCTGTGGTTCCTCAAAAATAAGAACTTGTCAGCCAGTTCCATTGCTACTTTGGTTCGATCACCTCTTGATTTCTACCTACAGAAAGTTATTGGTATCTCAGAAGAAGATGTTCTCCAGACAGATTTGGAGCATTCTACCTTTGGTCAGATCGTACATGGTACACTTTATGATTTGTATCGACCACTGATAAATAGAACCATATCAAATCAAGATTTAGAACTAATCCAAAAAGAAATACCTATTCAAATAATTAAAAATTTTAAACAATTTTTTGGTGATGGAAATACTTCAGGTGGCTATAATTATCTTCTGGTAGAGGCCGCAAAAATTATGGTTAATGAAGTCATCAATAAAGATAAAGTTCGCATCACCGGCCACCAAATGAAGATTTTAGAGACAGAGGGAGAACATATCGTCACTTTAGATTATAATCATGACGGCACGATCATTGACATAAAAATTAAGGGTACGATAGATCGTGTGCAAGCGTACGACGATCAGATAGAAATAATTGATTATAAGACCGGTGGAAGATCCAATCTTAATTCTAAAAAAATCAATGATGTGGCATCAGACCCAAATCAGGAAAAGCTACAGCAACTGCTTACTTATGTTTATTTGATTCTGCAGCAGCCGAATTGTACTTATAGTCTGGAACAGATTCGTCCGGCTCTTCACTTCTTACGTTATACACAGGGCGATCTGAGTTTTATTGATTCCACTGATTTCAGGCTGGAACAGTCCCACATTGATACTTTTCTGTCTAACTTAAGGCAACGACTGGATGAGCTACTCGATCCTCATATTCCGTTAAAACCTGATTCGGATCTTAAACGCATGAAATACAGCCCTTACCTGGCAGTATATGGCTTAGCCTAACTTCCTGTCCAATCCAAATAAAATAATCCCTTATAGGTGAGTTTAACTTAATGCCTCAGCCTTTATTTGCACATACCGGTGACCCTTATCACTGAGTGCTTTGAATCCTTTGTAGTAATACACTATTGCTATTGACATGAATATATGACTAAGGTCGTTGTAATTAAAATAATAATTAGGGCTAATCTTAAAAGCATGACAAAGCATGGCAAGGACTCCAAAAAATGTAGCTGTAAAAATGGGTTTACATGCCGGATCTCTGGTCTTGAAATAATAAAATAATTCAAAGAAAAACACAATTACAAACAAGCCATAAACAGCATGCATCTCGACGTATAAAAAGTTTAATTTAATTATCGACATCGACATAAAAAAGGCGATTTCTAAATAATTAAATAGATTAAGATATAATTTCTGTTTTTCTGTCAGGAAATAACCTGCTTGGCGAATAGCAACTCTTTCTATCATTGCTATACTGGCCATACCAAGATACCAGCCCGGTATTTTTCCCCACATACCGGTATAATGCATCAGACCGTGGCCTATGACTCCGCCGAACACAGTACTCAATGTCAGAAATAAAAAAAATAATTGAGCAAACAATTTAAGGTGATTTCTATCTGACTTACTCCTTAATTTTCTCCAGCAGATAAAGGCGACTACTGCCATGAAGAGATTCGTCAGTACTGTAGAGGGTTCTTGAATTATAATCCCACCTAGTTCAATGGTATGCATTTGATCCATAGTCGAAAGTAAAAAAAAATGCCGGACTAGCCGGCATTTTCTATTTTAATCTGAACTCAGTCTTACGGTTTATTCGCTTTTACTTTATCAAAGTCACCGGCAGTAATTACCACTAATTTTGACGGTGTTACATATTTATTGAACGCTTTATTTACCTGTTCCAGAGTCAGTCCTTCAACAGCTTTTTCCATATCTGCGTCAAATTTCAAAGATCTATTCAGGAATAGGTTATTGTTCAGTGTTCCGGCCAGGCTATTATCCTGAGCACGAGCTACTTGCCAAGATTGCATTAGACCTTCTTTAGCCAACTTTAACTCCTCTGCAGTAAAACCCTCTTTATTTACTCTGGCTATTTCTTCTTTTACTGCATTAGCAACCTTAGATGTATTCTCCGGAGCACTAATGGCATATACGGTCATCATACCAGTATTATCCAGCGGAGAAGCGTTAAAGCCACTTCCTACTCCATAACTCAGGCCATCTTTCTGTCTGATCCTGGTAGCGAGGCGTGAATTTAAAAATCCACCCCCAAGGATATAATTACCCACCATAACAGCAGCATAATCGGGGCTCTTATCATTCATTTCAACAGCAATTCCGGATAAGTATAGTGAATTTGCTTTATCAGGTGTGTTGATTGCTTTTTCAGTAGGTGCTATAGCCACATATTTATTTTCTATTCGCTTATAGGGTACCATACTTTTCCAACCTGTAAATGAATTTTTTATCGTTTTTTCAATTTGAGGTTTGTCAAAATCTCCTACTACCGCCACAGTCATATCACTCGCGCCATAGAAATCCTTGTAGAATTTTTTTACATCATTCAGTGTCACCTCTTTCGCAGCAGCCATTTCTTCATCCAGACTGGCTGTATATCGTGGATCATCTTTTGGATAAGGTCGCATGATTTTTCCAAATTCTATTGAAGCTAAGGAATTAGGTTCACTTTTTTGTGCTTCAATTTCTGCTATTGTCTGAGTTTTTAAAATTTCAAACTCATTTTCAGGAAATGCCGGCTCACGAAGGATACTTTTCACTAGTTCTATAGTGGGTGCGAGGTTATCATGTACGGTAGTGATGCGTACGCTAAATTGTGTAGCTCCTCCACTGATACTCACATTAGATTTTAATTTATCAAAAGCATCTTGGATTTCTTGTTTGGTCATTGTTTTACTACCCTTATTGAGCATATCTCCTGTAAATGAAGCAATGGTTGCTTTGCCCTTTAATTTATCCAGGTTTCCTATTCTAAAGGTCATTACAGCTGTAACTTGATCCCCTCTGGTTTCTTTTGGTAAGAACGCCATTTTTATACCGGAAGGATCTACAGAAGTCATGGTACGTGAATCAATATTTGCAGGAGAAGCATCAAAGTCTTCACCTGTGCTAATTTTCTCACGCCCCTTGTAATCTTTTACCAGATCAGCTACCACTATATCATTGTTAATTTCTGTCCTCGAAGGGTTTTTATCCGGAATAAACACACCTACAGTTCTATTTGAAGATTTAAAGTATTTATTTGCCACGCGATATACATCTTCCATAGTAACTTTTTCAACATTATCCCTGCTCAGAAATAATAACCTCCAGTCCCCTTTTGCTACGTATTCACTTAATACAGTACCAATTCTTTCTACGTTATTAAACATCAATTGCCATTGTTTCTGTGAGGCGTCTTTCTGACGATCCAGATCTTTCTGGTCAAATTTCATCATTGGTACTGAATCCAATTGTCCGAGTAAAATTGATTTCGCTTCCGACAGTGATTTGTCCATTGGTATAGAAGCGCCAAAAATCATTACGCCCGGTTCTTTGAGGTCAAAAGTATATCCGTACACATTAGATACTTTCTTCGGCTCCGTCAACTTCTTGTATAAAACACCGGAAGGATCATCCGTAAGCATGGAGACCAACATATCTAGTGGTGCCATATCAGGATCTGCGCCAGAGCATATGTGATAAGCAATATTAATCGCCTGCTTGTCACCTACTCTATTGAGAGTAACCATTCTCTCACCATCCTGCACGGGTTCACGGGTATAGGTATCATAGATTTTATTGCGGCCACTACGATCCGGTACTGGAATAGCTTCGTAATATTTCTTGATCAAGTCAAGTGTTTTATTTACATCGATTTTTCCCGATACGATCAACACGGTATTGTCTGGTTGATAGTATTTTTTGTAATAGTTCTGTAATCTTTCTATCGGAACTTCCTCTATATCTGAGCGAGCTCCTATAGTGGAATTACCATAATTGTGCCATAAAAAAGCAGTAGAAAGAACTCTTTCTCCAAGAATTGATTCTGGATCATTTTCACCCATTTCAAATTCATTACGAACTACGGTCATTTCGCTTACCAAATCTTTCTTTGCAATGAATGAGTTGACCATTCTATCTGCTTCCATACTTAGCGCCCAGTTCAAATTATCATCTGTGGCCTGGAATGTTTCAAAATAATTAGTTCTATCCAGCCAGGTAGTGCCATTAGCTCTAGCGCCATGCTTTGTCAGTTCTTCCGGAATATTCGGATGATCGGGTGTGCCTTTGAACAATAAGTGCTCCAGTAAATGGGCCATACCTGTCTCGCCATAATCTTCATTTCTGCTTCCTACCAGATACGTCTGGTTTACTGTAATGGTTGGCTTAGAATTATCAGGGAAGAGCAGCACTTTCATACCGTTCTTATTGAGTTTATACTCAGAAATACCTTCTACTTCAGCAACCTTAGTGAAGCCAGCCTGAGCCAAGCCATCGCGGCTTATTCCAGCGAGCATCAACAAGATAAAAATGAAATTCTTTAAATACATATATAATAAATTTAAATTTATAGATTAATGATTTTCTTTATATTGCGTTCTATTTCTATTAATTTTGGCGCTGATTTTGACATGATACTATCTGCTTCTGCTAGTATTTGTTGTGAATATACTTCATCAGCGAAATCTTTTAGATTAATGCGTACATTATAATTGGCTCCTTTTATAGCGGCATCTAAACACAAGCCTCCGACAGCTGCATCCGATACAGAGCTTGGTATGCCATCTGTAACCATTTTGGCAATCAAATCTATAGCTTCATAAGCAATCCTCATAGTTTGAAGTGGAGTTTCTATCGCTATTTTTGTAGCCTCATGTAGAGCTAATGTGCGAGTATCTATCTCTTCAAGCGTGGATTTAGGCAGTCTTACCGCCTGTATAATTCCACTGAAAGCCGCAGTATCTGCATCCACCAGGTGCAACAATTGTTGTTTCAATATCTGGCCTTTCTCTGCTTCTTCGGCAAACATCTCCCATTGTTTTTCAAATCCTTTTTTCGCTTGTGAAAGACTTGCTACCATTGTACCAAGCGATGCTCCCAGAGCTCCTGTATATGCAGCAGCTGAACCACCTCCGGGTGCAGGTGAGTCCGAGGCTAGCCTATCTGCAAATTGCTCCATACTAAGGTCTATTAGTTCTCTGTCTTCTTTATTTTCAATCGCATATTCGATTATTTTTTGTTTCATCTCAAATGGGCCCAATTCTTCTAAACCCAGAGAACGAACTGCTATTCTGATGAGTTCATGCTCTGTAAGCCCGGGATTAGATTTTTGCTTTCGTTGGAAATATTTCCCTGCCTCAAGCAAAGCTTTTTTGGGCACCATACCTACCAGTTCAGAGCCGGTTACTCTAATTCCACGTTCTCTACTTTTCTCCTCAACTGCTTCAAAAGCTTCGTGTATTGGGGTTTGTGAAGGATTTGTAAGGTTCATAGAAATCTGAGCGAAACCGTATTCAGGCATATACCATCCAATGGCTTTCACATTTTTTAGCGTCCCTGGTTCCCTCACCTCATTTCCCTGACTGTCTAATACAATTTTCTTGCCTGCTTTTTTTACACGACCTTTCTCACGGACATCAAAAGCGATGCTATTGGCTTTTTTAACAGATTTGGTATTTAGATTGACATTATAGGCGATTAGAAAATCCCTGGCACCAATGACTGTAGCCCCAGACTTAGTATTAAATTTGGCAGTGCCATAATCAGGACTCCACTCCGGAAGTTTTATTTTTTCAGAAAATCCCTCGTATTCTCCACTTCGGATATTTGCCAAATTCCTTCTATCTTCACTTTTTGCAGAAGCTTCATACATATATATGGGGATGCTATAAGCCTCAGCTACTCTAGCAGCTAGTTTCTGTGCCCATTGATTGACTTCTTCAAGAGAAATGCCTGAGATAGGAATAAGTGGACATACATCAGTCGCTCCCATGCGCGGATGTGTCCCCGTATGCTTTGACATGTCGATCAACTCTGCTGCTGCACCTATTGCTCTGAAAGCGGCTTCACATACTGCCTCGGGTGGACCTGCAAAAGTAAATACTGTACGATTAGTATCCTTTCCTGGATCTATATCTAGTAAAGCAACGCCTGCTACAGAACGCACTTGTTTTGCAATTTCCTGCAGGATAGCTTCATTTCTACCTTCACTAAAGTTTGGTACGCACTCAATAATTGCTTGTGACATATTTCTTATTCATTACTTTTGCATCCTATTGTTTCACGTGGAACTATTTTGAAAATGCAAACCGGTTTTAAATTAATAATCTATAATTATCTCGAAGATCTATTGTATCAGAATGATCCATTCTCTATGGTCGTTCAGGATATATACGCTGAATTAATCATTAGGAATAATGAATACGAATCTAAAGAAACTAATCTTAAGGTAACACAATTTTTCGATAATCAACCTTATTCTATCTACGATTATCTACCAGAAAATGCTATTCAACTTTTTCCTGAAGTATCAAACCTTCATTTTTATGTCCGTCAGATACTGCCTGTTAAACCAAATCATGTTCATATCTTAAACTCAGCCTTAATCTTAGGAGTTCATCGTTTACTAAAAACCGGGCTTCAACCTAGAGAAATTTTACAACTTCTGAACACTTCTCCTTACCCAGAACATCAAAACACTAAACTAGATACACAGTCAAAACTGGGACAAATTGTTCAATCCCTCTTTATTGGTGGACTAACCGTAAAATTCGATACCATAACACAAAGGTTACCTGTTTCAGGTCCCATGTATATGATCCAAGCTAAAATACCTACTTTAGTACAAGAAGGACAAGCTCATCAGTTGACGGAAAAAGTGTTGGCATTTTATCATCTAAATGTTTTGGCTGTACATGATCAAAATAGCAGTTCAATACTAAAGGATACATCAATAATACACTTTTTAGACTTTCCAGACGAATGGCTTCCTAACCTCACTGCTATTCTAGGCTTTGGAGATATTGTAAATTTAATTTTGAATAACAGTATTAATGCAGATCAAATTCTGAGTTGGCTAAATCAGCATCCCAAAGTTACATTAGCTATTATGAATAAAATTAATCAAGAAGGTGTAGAACTGTCAAGATAATGTTCCACGTGAAACATCATCCATCTGAGGTACCACTCGATTAAGGAAATTGGCCAGAATCCTATTAAACTCCTCAGGAACTTCCATCATAGGTGCATGAGCACATTTATCAATAAAATATAGTTCAGAGTTAGGAATTAATTCATGAAATTTTTCACCAACGAAAGGTGGTGTTATAGAATCATTCTTTCCCCAAATCAAAAGTGTAGGAGCAGTCAGTTTGCTCAATTGATTTTCAAGATTGTGTCTTACAGCAGACTTAGCCATGGCTACTATCCGAATCCCCCTGCCGCGATCATTCACTACTTCAAACACCTCATCAACTAACTCTTTAGTAGCTATAGCAGGATCATAAAAGGTGGATTCGGTTTTAGCTTTTATAAACCCATAATCTCCTCTTTTAGGGTAAGTACTCCCCATCCCACTTTCAAACAATCCTGAACTACCGGTTAGTATTATGGAATTAACAATGTCTGTTCTCTTTAGACAAAATAAGATCGCTATGTGTCCACCCAATGAATTACCTAATACATTCAGAGACTTAAACTGTTTGAAATCAACAAATTCATCTATGTAATCTACCAATCCCGTAACACTGACTTTCAGCATAGGCATTTCATAAATTGGTAATATAGGAATGACCACTCTATATTTTTCTCCAAAAAAATCAAACAAGTCCTTAAAATTGCTCAATGCTCCAAAAAGACCGTGAAGCAATAGTAGCACTTCCCCATCTTTTCTCGACTCGATATAAGTAAATTTTTGTTCTCGTATGATTTCCATCAATATAATTTATAACCAAATATAAGAATAACCTATTAAATATTAATAAGTGACTTACTATATCTAACTCTGAAGTGTAGTAACAATACTGCTGTTAATAATAATATAGCACCTGATTGATGCAATACACCCAATAACACAGGTACTTGACCCTTACTATTAAGTAAAGTTAGAATTCCTAATGTAACTTGAATAATAAGTATTCCTAAAAAGAATAGCGATGGATACTTAACTATTTCAGTTATCGTCTTCTTTAATTTCAAATACACAACTATACCAATACCAAGAATCAGATAGGCTAGATTCCTATGAATAAATTGAATTAGTGCGGGAGAAAATAAGTAAGAATCATAATCTCTTAAATGATCCAACTTCCAAGAGGAACCATCCAATAAAATAGCAGGTACAATATCTCCTGAATAACTGGGCCAGGTTGGAAAAAATAATCCAGCTTTCATTCCAGACATAATTCCTCCAAAAATCAATTGCAACATTAAGCAGACAAACATCACATTTAAAAGCATCTTAATTCCCGTATTATTAACCACAATACGCTCAGGAAAAGAATATTTAAGAGCAGTCCAAAGCAAATATCCATAAACAAGAAAAGCCAAATTTAGATGTAAAGTCAATTTATAAGCATTCACCCAAGGCCTATTTACTAACCCACTTGCTACCATTATCCAACCAAAAATACCGACCAATCCGCCTAAAAGCACTATTATAATTAGGTCTTTAATAAGTGGCTTGGACAATTTTCTTTTAAACAAAAAAATGAAAAAAGGAATGATAAAAACAAACCCGAGTGTCCGAGCCCATAACCGATGTGAGAACTCCCATAAATAAATAAACTTAAATTCCCCCAGTGACATTCCTTGATTGATTTTATGATATTGCGGAGTTTGTTTATACAGATCGAAAGCTTCATTCCACTGGATCGAATTAATAGGTGGTATTGAACCCACTGCTATTTCCCACTTGGTGATGGACAGTCCAGATCCGGTAAGTCGCGTGATAGCTCCAAGCATAAATTGAACCAGTAACATTCCCACTCCAACCCAGAGCCATATTTTCACCCATTTATTGGGTTTAATTATATCGACATTGAAATTCATTCTAAAATTTTGTAGCGTAAAATTAATCTAACCTCAACAGCACAAAGAATCAAATTTTCAACATCACTAAATAATGATGTATATATATAATTTAAAATAAAAATTGTTATTATTACTAGCCTTGTTAGTATGTGTGTAACATTTTAATTTCTTATTATTAATTGTGGTTTATAACACAAACAATGATTTAATTAACAATAAAATATTTATTCAATCCGTTGATTATCATTTATTTATATAAAAATTAACAACTTAACAATTCGAAATCTTTTTATCAATGTTGGTAATATAATGACTCTAATTCGGTGAGTCATCGCAAATCATATTTAATAATTTAGTATATAAGTTAATTAAATATTACCGATTTTTTCACAGAGGTAGCAGTTGAAAATTTTATTCACATTCAAATATATTTACTGACAATTTTCATTTTGATATCATGTAAATTCGTACTGTGTTAAGACAGAAAGATGAAACTGATATATATACCAATAATTATAAATGTTTGTAACTAATTTATGATTGCAGTAATTCAACGGGTTTATGGATGTAGTGTTCATGTAAATAATTTTGAATTGGATCGGATAGAAAAAGGTATGTTGATCCTACTTGGCGTAGGTGAAGCTGATACGCGGGAGGATGCGAACTATCTAGCTGCAAAAGCAGTCAATCTGCGTATCTTTAGTGATGACGACGGACAAATGAACATCAATGTGCAGGATAGTGGTGGTGACATAATGGTAGTCAGTCAGTTTACACTCCACGCCGACACACGAAAGGGAAACCGCCCTTCTTTTATACGTGCTGCACGACCGGAGATCGCTTTACCGTTGTATGAGTATTTTATGGAGCAGATTTCTATACTGCATGGAAACCGGTGCGCACGGGGTAGATTTGGTGCTGATATGAAGCTTAATTTTACAAATGATGGTCCTGTCACCATTATTATAGATTCCAAAAATAAATAAGAATAGTTATGCAAATAAATGAGATTAAACAACGGGTAGATGAATGGATAAATGAGTATGGTGTAAGGTATTTTGATATTCGTACCAATACACTACTGTTGATGGAAGAAATGGGTGAATTTTCCCGATTAGTCGCACGCATTTATGGTGAGCAATCTTTTAAAAAAAATGAGGAACCTTCTCAAAATTTAAAAGCACTGGAAGATGAATGGGCTGATATATTCTTCGTAATGATTTGTATAGCTAATCAAACCGGCATGAATATCGACTCTGCCATCGAGAAAAATATTTTAAAGAAAACCAGTAGAGATTCGAATCGGCATCTGACCAATGATAAATTGACTTCAGAATAAAAAAAAAGCCGTGATGATAAGTCACGGCTTTTTTACAGTATTATAATTCTTTTTATTTGATCACAGTGAATGGAACTGTATTTATCCCATTTGTATTCGACATTTGTAGAAAGTAAATTCCGGAAGGTAGATTTTCAATGTTGATAATTACCTCGTTCTCACCTGATTTAAATTGTTTTGCATTGGCAACTTGTTTAACCATTTTACCACGAGCATCTACAATTTTCACCTCAGTACTGATATTATTCAATGCTGTTACATGCAGTTTAATTTCTGATGTAGCAGGGTTGGGAAAAATACTGATAGCAGCTACAGCATCAATTTTATTTACACCAAGCGCACTTTGTGAACCGATATTAATATTATCAACATATAGGAAATTACCCCAGCCTGAAATGAAATCCAGCTTAAAGATCACATCTTCT
>Ga0073902_10000477_pt1 | contig 23917 bp, 26 predicted proteins | sample KloWWTmeKNB19Kit_FD_66667 | JGI IMG/M metagenome (GOLD analysis project Ga0073902, IMG submission 66667) | Active sludge microbial communities from Klosterneuburg, Austria, studying microevolution and ecology of nitrifiers - Klosterneuburg... | ecosystem: Engineered > WWTP > Aerobic digester >...
CATGCGTAAGTGGTAGAACAGAAGGTCGATATAGTAGTCGTCCCCATCGATCTCCAGATGGAACTGTCGCCCGACGAACGCAAAGCCTACGCCCAGCGACAGCAGGAATTTCTGGATGTGGTCCACTAGGCCGTTCTCCAGGTCGCGTTCCGTGGCATCGGCCGCGATGGTCAAAAAGTCGAAGGTGTACGGATCTTTCAGTGTTTGGTGCGCGAGGTCGGAATGCTCGGGAGCCAAAGTCTGCTTGAAGTTGGTGATGGCCTTGCCATGCTTTTTGTGCGCCTTGGCCTTGATCTGCAAAGCGAGCACGGACCTGCTCCAACCGAATTGGACCGTAGCCTTGGCGTACCAGAGACGTTCTTCGGGCCGCTTGAGTTTATCGAGCAGCACCATGTTGTGCGCCCACGGCAATTGCATCACGAACTGTTCGATCGGTTTTCGGTCCGGATAGGCCTCGGCGAAAGCCCGCATGTACAACAAGTTGGAACGGGAGAAGCCGGTCATTTCAGGAAAAGCGATCTCCAGATCATGCGCTAAGCGATCCACCACTTTGGTGCCCCACCCCTCTTTTTCTTGGCGCAAAAGGATCTCTGAACCAATACGCCAATACAGTTGTGTAAGTTCCCTGTGCAATGTGGCCGCAGCATTCAATTGCGCGCCTCGAATGTGTTTCTTCAGGGACGTTAGGAACTTGCCGTACCCGGACGGAGCGATGGCCCGTTCCGTAGTGGCGGAAGTCTTCTTCCTGCGTACCACGACCTTGTTGGTAGCGCTCTTTCGCACGGTCATTTTCCTTGCGGAAGTCTTCCGAATTGGTTTCTTCACCGCCATGGCACCAAACTAATACACGCCACTTTATCCCGGGACATATCGGGGTCAATGAAAGGCTTGGATCACAATTGTCCAGCAGCTGCTGGACATATTGAAGAAGCCCATTTCGACCAAGGAATAAAGGCACCTAAAAGACACCTTCTGAATTCAACAAAAGCCTTTAGTATCAAAGGACATAGCGTGAATATGTCCAATTGTCCAGCGATCGCTGGACAATTGGGATCGGACACGATCAGGAACGTCCGCGCATGCCGATCGCATACATCAGGAAGACCACCACAAAGCCACTGAACCACGAGAGTTCCTAGAACACCTGCAACGGTTTCACCCAGTAGCCGAACAAGGCCGCAAGCAGACCTGCAAACAAGGCCACCATCTTGAAGCGCGGCAGCCTACTACAACCACTTGTTCCGTTTGAAATAGACCAGCATCCCGACCGCTACTGTGAGCATCACACCCCACATGATGAAATAGGAGTATTCGTAATGCAGCTCGGGGACCACATCGAAGTTGGTACCGTAGATCCCGGCGATGAAAGTGAGTGGTATGAAGATCACGGAGAAGATCGTGAGGAACCGCATGATGTCGTTCAGCTTGCTGCTGATCGTTGTGTGGTAGATCGTGAGTTGATCGGAAAGAATGTCCCGATAGCTGCTGGTGGCTTCTGCTGCTTGGTTGATGTTGTCGACCAATTCCCGGAAGTGTACCGCATTCTTCTCCTCATCGATACAATCCGCATCGATCTTGGAAAGGTTCAGGATCATCTCCTTCGCTGGCAGGATGCTCTTCCGTAGGTGATTCAACTCGCGTTTGTATGCATTGATCTCTTGGATCACCACGCTCGAAGGGTCCGTCAACAGGCCATCCTCCAGATCCTCGATCTTGGCACCGAGCGTTCCGATCACATAGATGTAGTTGTCCACCACGATATCCAACAGCGCGAACATGAGGTAATCCGGGCCAGAGCGGCGGATCCGTCGTTTCGATGCACGGATCCGTTCGCGCACCGGTTCGAACACATCACCGGGTGTCTCTTGAAAGGAGATCAGGACGTTGTCGGTCAAGATCAAACTCAGGTTCTCCACATTGATCCCGCCTGTCCGCTCATCCTCTTGCAGCATCTTGATGGAGACGTATAGGCAATTGGCGTATTCCACCAATTTGGGTCTACCCAACGTATTCATGGCATTGGCGAGGATCAGGCTTTCGAAACCGAAGCCTTTGGCGATCGCGTCCATCACGGCTTCATCGTGCAATCCGTCCACGTTGAACCAGGTCACGGTCTTGGCATCCTGTAGCGGGATCACCTCCGCAACGGTGTTCACCGTGCGTTCATTCAACACCTCCGCATCGTAGTCGATCACGCGCAACAGCACCTTGTCCACCTTCTTCGCACCACGGAAGCGGAGTTCGTATGGTGAAACGCCGATCTCCTTCTTCTCCTTCAGGACGGTGCCTACCACCGTTCTTCCCAAGTTCCTGATCCCTTCCACCGAGAAAATATCTGGCACCTTCTTCTTCATGCGCTGTGAACCGTTGCACACGAAAGTAACTGACGACCGTTCAGGCCGGAGCATGCATCCGTATGCCTCGAAGTTCGCTGAACAGAACCTACCGGTCCAAAACACCACGAAGGCCACCGGGAAACTCGAAATCGATCTTGATCGATCCCGGTTCCAAGTACAGAGTTCAGCCGCCGTGTCCCCCACTGCGGTCAGAGGGGCATGCATGAGAACAAGGCCATTGGAAAACGTTCACGATCGCCATACCTTCAACATGTCAATGCGCACTTTCCGACAGATCGACGACGTGGTACTACTTGATGAGTCCTATCTGTATGTTCGATGCTCCATGCATGAACGGTTCATCCACCTCCAATGGAAAGGTCATGCCCGAAGCGAGGAGTACCGTTATGGACTGGACCTTGCACTGAACTTCGTGGCCGAGCGCGGCATCTTTTATTGGCTGGCGGATCTACGCACGATGACGGCCATCTTGCAACAAGACGAGAAGTGGGCGAACGAGGTCTGGTTCCCGAAGCTTTTCAACACGAGGCTGGAGAAGATGGCCATCCTGCGCTCTCAGGACTATTTCAACCAGACCAGTGTACAACGTTCATTCACTGCCGTGAACGGCAAATTGACCTTCAAGGTGGCCTGGTTCCCCGAAACGCAAGAGGCCCTTGACTGGCTGTTCCTGCGCGAGGCGGTCAGCGCTTGACCTGACCTTAGAGTGATCAGCTACTGCGCTTTCGCGGATGCGTTCGCTCCGCGCATGAGCGCCCAATACACCACGAAGGCCACCGCGAAACCGATGAACCACGAAAGTTGATACAGTACCTCCAGAGGCTTCACCCAGAAACCGATCAGCGCAGCGAACACTCCCAACGCCAGTGCCATGACTGCTGCCATATTAAAGCCCGAAGTGAAGGTGTACGCGCCTTTCACTGCGAAAAGATCAGGAATGGAGAGTGTGCATTTGCGCACCACGAAGTAGTCGGCAAGCAATATCCCGAGCACCGGACCAAGTAGGCCGCTCACGAAAATGAGGATGCCGCTGATCTCGTCCAGCAGCCACCATGGGCAGATCGCGATACCGATCAAACCGGCGATCACACCGCCCACGCGGAAGCTGATCTTCTGCGGAAAGAGGTTGCTGAACGCGTTCGCCGGTGCGATCACGTTCGCTGCGATGTTGGTGCTGAGCGTGGCGATGAGCATGGCCACTTGCGCGAAGATCACGACCACCGGACTCTTGAATTTGCTCACGAGCGATACCGGATCCCACGGCGCATCTTCCGCGATCAGCACGTCCTTGAAAGCGATCACTGCCGCGCTGGTGACGAATATGCCGACGAACGAGTAGAAGATCATGGTGCCCGGCAGGCCAATGAACTGTCCGGCCAGCTGGTCCTTCTGGCTTTTCGCGAAGCGCGTGATGTCCGAGATGCTGATGGCCATGGTGGCCCAGAAACCGACCATGGCGGTGAACCAGAGCACGTAGCTCCAGAATCCGGCTCCACTGCTTTCTCCAGTGCTGGCCGCTACTGTCAACACGGTCGACTCCTGCCCTTCCGCATTCCGGAATTGCACTTGGACGCTCGGCTCAACACCTGTCGAAATGCTCGTTGTAGTTCCGGAGATCGATGACCAAGCGATCGATGGAATGTTCTTGTACGCAGTTGGTATCACACGGTATTCTGTGGCTTTGGGTACACCGTCCAGTCCGACCAGCGGGGTCAACCGTAATTCATTTCCAGGGGTCGCATCGGCAGATGGGATCAACACGGCGGTGCTCTGCTGCAACTGTTTCCCTTGGTCCAAGGTGCTCATGATACCACCGGCGTTCTTCGCTCCCCAACCGATCAGCAGCAAGCCGATGATGATCAGGATCGGCGCCGCCCAAGTCTCCAGCCATTTGATGCTTTCGGTGCCTTTCCAAATGAAGTAGATGTTGATCAACCAAAAGACCCCGAACGCGATGAACTTACCAGCATTCAGTCCCGGATCGCCTGACTCACCAGTGGCGGCGTTCCAGATGGAATAGATCGCCAAGCCCCCGATCCAGGTCTGTACGCCGAACCAGCCGCAGGCCACGATAGCCCGAACAACACTCGGAATATGCACTCCTACCGTACCGAATGCCGCGCGCCCCTGCACCGGAAATGGAATACCATACTTCACACCGGCATGCCCATTCAACACCATCGGAATGGTGATCACCAGATTCGCCAAGCCGATGATCGCGAGCGCCGCCTGCCAACTCAGCCCAGCGCGCATCATGTACGAGGCTAGGATATACGTGGGGATGCACACCGCCATGCCCACCCACAATGCGGCGAGGTTCCACTTGCTCCAGGTGCGCTTGTCTGGCGGAATGGGGGCGAGGTCTTCGCTGAAGAGCGGTGAACGAGTGATGTCTTCCATGGTTGGCCGTGACAAGATAGCCGGACCGCGATACTTGCGTCGTTCCGCAACATCGCACGATCTGACCAGATCGCCTCATCTTTGACTGAAGCCAACCCTATGCAACGATCGATCACCCTGCTGTCCATCTGCTGTTTGCCTGTGCTGCTTGCCGCACAGCCAGCGAACGACGAACCGTGCTCCGCACTACCTCTGCCGGTAAATGAGGTATGCGCTTTTATGGTGGTGGATAATATTGACGCAACGCTCACCACAGGAGTGCCAGTGCCGAATTGCGCTAGCCTCTCCAATGCCGATGTCTGGTATTCTATCGACGTACCTGAGACAGGCTTCCTGCGCATCGAAACGGAAGCAGGTACCTTGACCGATGCAGCCATGGCGTTGTATAGTGCGCCATCGTGCGAAGGCCCCTTCACGCTTGTGGTCTGTGACGATAACGCCGGTCCCGGGACGATGCCACTTTTGGACTTGACCAGCCTTCTGCCAGCAAGCACCCTTTACCTGCGCATTTGGGGCACCAGTGGAACCACCGGCAATTTCGGTCTCTGCGCGCATGCGATGCTTGAATTTCCAGAAGGCGACTGCATCTATCAACTGGACCTGTACGATTCGTTCGGTGACGGTTGGAACGGGGGCGCACGGATGGGTTACAGCATCAACGGTGCGCCTTTCATCCTGGACAGTTTAGCGAGCGGCAGCTATGCAACACGGCTCTTTGGTGTGAACATTGGTGATGTAGTGGTCCTGAGTTACAGCGCCGGCATCTTCAACAGCGAGAATTCTATTAGCCTGGGCATATTTGGAGTGGACGGATCCATCTTCCTCGGCACGAACATGTCCACGAGCACGGTACTGTACTCCGGTGTGGTCGACTGCCAAGCACCGCCACCGATCGCCGGTGACTGCGGCTACGCTACGCCGTTGTGCGGAGACACTCTGTTTGCCCAAGGAGCACTGGTGAACGGTTTCACGGTGGATCTGGATCCGACGAACCGAGGATGTCTAACGTCGGGTGAACGGCAAGGGATCTGGACCCAGTTCACAATTGCGACCGACGGCACGCTGGCATTGACGCTATCATCTTCGTTCCAGTCCGATATCGACTTCGCGATCTGGGGACCTCTGGACAGTATCGTGTGTCCACCAGTTGGCGCTCCGATACGATGTTCGTATGCCTCCCAAGCAGCACAAACAGGCCTCTCCACAGCGGCAACGGACGTCAGTGAATCCGCAGGCGGTGATGGCTGGGTGCGATACCTCGACGTGTTGTCAGGCCAGCGTTATTTGCTCTACATCGACAACTTCAGCGTGAACAGCAGCCCCCTCGAACTCACTTGGCAGTTGGGCGACGGTGCCGCGTTGCTTTGTCCGGCCGCACCTGAGGCCCACTTCCTGGTACCGAACGCAACGATCCTGCCCGGAGGATCTGTCAACTTCATTGACCAATCCACCAACAACCCTACGGCTTGGTCATGGAGCTTCCCAGGTGGCGTACCCGATACGTCCAGTGATCAAGACCCGATAGGGATCATCTACGAATTGCCCGGCTGCTATGATGTTTCCCTCACCAGCTACAACGCCGGTGGCCAAGGAAGCACAACGCAGGAATGTGCTGTGGTGGTCGATGCAAGTACCGGCCTCGGCGAAGTGACCAATGGGATCACACTTGTTCAACAAGCTTCCGGGATCTCACTGCGGAACGCGCACGGAGGCACCATGCAGGCTTTACTACTCGATGCCACCGGTCGTGTATTGCGTAGCAAGAATGCCAGTGGCGAAGTGCACTTTCCCACGAACGACCTCAGCACGGGGCAATATCTCGTTGTTGTTACCAGTGATCACAGTACCTGGTCGAGGCGTGTGGTGATCGTGCATTGATCGGCAGATCGCACACGGCATTCGTTTCGCGTCGATCGGGCTTTGGTCAAGATAGGGGCGGGTGAATTGCGTGTGCTCCGCGTTCGCGATCGCAGTGGAAAGCCCGCAGCGAGGTACGAGCGAGGACTTGCAACGAAGAGCGCGACACGAACCCCGGTGTTTCATCCAAGTTGCGGGGGGCACGCCCTCCCCCTACGAAAGCCACCTACTGGTGCGCCTATGTTTACCAAGTCCGACTACATCGAATTCATCCTTCGCACCCATCCGCGTAATGCCAAAAGTCCTAAGGATCCGGTTCATCGAATCACCATCAAAAGCTTCTTCACGCACCCGCTTCCCGTTCTCCCAGAGAACACACGCATGACCTCCCGAACCACCGAAGAATTCCTACTCAACGTATGCGACTTTCTCGTTTCCGATTACCCCTAGTATCCGGTGTTCAACTTCCTCGGTTAGCAGTTCGAACTTCATAACAACCGGACTTGAAGTCATTCGGTTGACCTCATCGAACAGTTCAGGTGTCAGTGGGATGATCACCAGACTATCCGTCAACGAAACAATCCGAGCGTGTCCGAAAGTCCTAGCGATGGGGTCCAAAGAAGCCGTAGTGCCAAGGGATGCGTGGAGCGTGTATCCCATAACGCAATTTCAAACACACGCCTCATCAGCGATCGCAATCGCCTTGCTGATGATCTCCATCCCCTCATCCACCCCCGCCTCATCGATCGTCAATGGCGGCGCGACAAAGATCCAGTTCCAGCGCACGAAGGTGAACATGCCCAACTCGCTGATCTTGGCGGCCACCTTGTTCATAACGCCCATTTGGTCGGGTGTTGCGTTCCATGGCGCCATCGGTTCCTTGGTCTTGCGGTTCTTCACCAGTTCAATGCAACCCAGCAAACCGGTGTTGCGGAAGTCGCCGATGCTCGGATGCTTCTGCGCGAGCTTGGCCACGCTCTCGTCCACGTACTTGCCCATGCTGGCGGCGTTCTCGATCAGGTTCTCCTCTTTGTAGATGTCGAGTACCGCGTTTCCTGCGGCGCAGGCCACGGCGTGCGCACTGTACGTAAGGCCGATCGGCAACGGCTTATCATCGAAGTGCTTGATGATCTCTTCGCGAACGATCATGCCGCCGAGCGGAATGTAGCCTGCAGTGAGGCCTTTCGCCACGCACATGATATCCGGTACTACGCCGTGGTGGTCAATGCCGAACCACTTGCCGGTGCGACCGAAGCCGCTCATCACCTCGTCGCAGATGGTGAGGATGCCGTATTCGTCGGCGATCTTCTTCACTCCTTTCCAGTAGCCGGGCGGGTATTTGATGCAGCCACTGGAGCCGCTCTCCCCTTCCATTAGGATCGCAGCGATGTACTGCGGACCTTCGAATTTCACGACACGTTCCAAATGCGCCAATGCGTTCTCGGTGCACTCCTCGGGCGTCTTGCTATTCCACGGGCAGCGGTAGAAATACGGGTTCTCCACGTGGATGATGTTCGGCACGCCCTGGCTGTCGTGTGGCAAACCACGCGGATCGCCACCGGCCGTGAGAGCGCCGTATGTAGCGCCGTGGTAGCTCTGGTACAGCGTGATGATCTTGTGGCGACCTGTGTACAAACGTGCCAACTTCATCGCGTGCTCCACCGCTTCGGTGCCACCATTGGTAAAAAAGGTGCGATTCAACGAACCCGGCGTGATCTCACTCAAGGTCTTGCTCAACTTGCCGCGCGCCTCGGTGATCATGCCCGGATGCACATAGCTCACCTCGGCCATCTGCTTCGCCACCGCCTCCGCCACTTTCGGATGCCCGTGCCCGATGTTCACGTTCATCAACTGCGAACTGAAGTCGATGATCTTCTTACCTGAACGTTCGTAGAGGTAGATGCCCTTGGCGCTTTCAATGTTCAGCGGGTTCAAGCCGCTTTGCTTGCTCCAGGAAAAGATGCTGTGCTCGAGGTTGTCCTTGAGGATCTCGGCGGGCTTGCCTGCCGCGGCAGGGTTGGTCGAGGTCAGTGTCTTCATTCGAATGTGTTTGATAGAACGCAGATGACGCAGAAAGAGTGGATCAACGCGGATCTGAGAGTTGCATTATCTGCGACCGTCATTCCTTTCAGCGTCATCTGCGTTCCATTCAGCTCATCCAGTTGGTCTTCCCTTCCGGGTTCCACTTCGTCGTGGTCTTCTTCAGCTGGGTCCAGAACTCGATGCTGCTCTTCCCTGTAATGTCACAGGTACCGAATTTGCTGTCGTTCCAGCCACCGAAGCTGAAGGGTTCACGTGGCACTGGCACACCAATGTTCACGCCGATCATGCCGGCACTGGCGCGCTCCATCACCTGACGGGCTTGTCCACCGCTTTGGGTGAAGACCGCTGCAGCATTGCCGTATGGGTTTGCGTTCTCGATGTCGATGGCTGCATCCAGATCCTTCGCACGGATGATACTGATCACCGGACCGAAGACCTCTTCTTGCGAAATGCGCATGTCTGGTGTTACGTGGTCGATAATGGTGGGTCCTAGATAGTATCCGTCCTTGGCACCGCCTTCAACTTGCGGGTTGCGACCATCCATGATCACTTTGGCACCGGCCTTCTCGGCTTCTTCGATGTAACCGATGATGCGTTCGAAGGCTGCTTTGCTGATCACAGGACCGAGGTTCTTGCCGGGGATGAGCTTCTTCGCTTCGATGATCATTTGATCGATGATGTGCTCCACGGCACCCACGCCGACCATTTGCGCAGCAGCCATGCAGCGCTGCCCGGCGCAACCGCTCATGCTGGCGACCACATTGCTTGCGGTCATTTCCAAGTGAGCATCTGGAAGTACGATCAAGTGATTCTTCGCACCGCCCAGACACAACGCACGTTTCAGCGACGCGGAGGCACGGATGTACACGATCTTGGCCACCTTGGTACTGCCCACGAAGCTCACGGCCTTGATCCCGGGGTGATCGCAGATGGCTTCGACGATCTGACGGTCGCCGTTCACCACGTTGAAGACACCGTCGGGTAGTCCGGCCTCCTTCAACAGTTCTGCGATGCGGATGGCGCTGATCGGAACCAGTTCGCTCGGCTTCAAGATCATGGTGTTACCCAGCATCAGTGCGTTCGGGATGGTCCAGTGCGGCACCATGTTGGGGAAATTGAACGGTGCGATACTGGCCACTACGCCCAACGGTTTCCGCTCGATGCGGCACTCCACGCCCTTGCTTACCTCCAGCAATTCACCTTGTATCAGCTGTGGCAGGCTGCATGCGAATTCGGTCAATTCCATGCTTTTGTCCACCTCAGCATACGACTCATCCATGGTCTTGCCATTCTCTGTATGGACGAGCGTGGCCAACTCTTCGCGGTTCTTCGCTAACAGTTCGCGGTAGCGGAAGAAGACCTGCGAACGCTCCTTGATCGGCGTTCCGCTCCAACCCTGGAACGCGGCCTCGGCGGCTTTCACCGCAACATCAAGGTCCTTGGCCGAGGAAAGGGAAACGGTGCTGATCAAGCTGCCATCCAATGGCGAGCGGACCTCCATCTGCTTTTGGCCGTTCGCGGCAGGTTTACCGGCTATGTAGTTGCGGGTCTCGGGGTACTTCAGTGTGCTCGTTGGCATGTCGCTTGTGTGAAGGCCCGAAGTTACGAAGGCAATACCGGCTGGAAGTGCATGCCTAGGAAACACAGAAGCCGCTCGAATGACCGAGCGGCTTCCAATGGACCAGCTTTCAGCTCAACTCGCTTTGTTCCCACTTCCTAGGACCAAGCCGACCAACGCACCCATGATGCCTCCCATGAGCGCATTGACCCCGACATCAACAGCCATGATCATTCGCCCTTTCCAGATATTCATCATGCTGTACAAGGACAGGTCGATGCTTAACGCTATAAGCCCGAACAGCAACAGTCCTGCAATGAAGCCGGACTGGGCCGTTCCCACTCCCATCCGTGCGAGGCTCCACGCGATCAGCAGACCATAGACCAAGTTGCTCAGGATCAAATACAGAAAGTCCGGCTCGGCCTTCATCACTGCTAAAGCCCTTCTCGTTGTGTGCTCGTCCATATAGCCCTTCAACAACATTCCGTACACCAACCATCCCATCAGGAAGTAAGCGACGGCGGCGACGACGGCAGCTAGTAAGGTCTTCGTGTTCATCTGCAATTAGTTTGGTGCATCTTCAACCAAACCTATCAGTAAGGCCCACAACCGCCCGTTGGGCCAACGAGTGGTTATGAACCGGGGAAGGTTCGTTACAGAACATTCCAGGACCTCGATCGACAAAGACAAGGATCCCCCTATGATCCCCGGGCTTCTTACGCGGATCGTGCGTGCCACTATCCCTTCTTCTCCATTATCGCCTTGCACTCCACAGCACACACATGGCCCTTCTCGCCGTGTGCTTACAGGTGCTTACCATCCTTGCATTTGTCCTTGCATACCTGATCTTTCTCCATGGCCATTTCGTCCTGACCGCGATCGTCGCCACCCATCAGGTCGATCAGCGCCATCATGGAAAGGAGTTTGTGGTTCCTATTCGTGTTGGTGGATATCGAACATGGAACGATCCGGGCGGTGATCCTACCTTCGCCATTGAACCAAACACCACTGCAATGCCATCCGTTGACATCCTCTCCAAGGTAGACCTACAAATGCTGGACAATGCCGTGAACGTTGTGAAACGCGAGCTCGATTCGCGCTACGACCTGCGTGGGACGAACAGCACCGTGGAAGCCGACCAAAAGGCACTCACCATCAAGATCAGCACGGAGGATCACATGAAGTTGGACGCGATCCTGGACATTCTGCTGGAACGCAGCGGCAAACAAAAGGTGGATGTGCGCAGCTATGACCTGAGCTCAGAGCCAGTGCCTAGCGGCAAGATCCTCTATCGCATCATCAAGGTCAAACAGGGCATCGAACGCGAAACGGCGAAGAAGATCGTAAAGGCGATCAAGGACAGTGGGCTGAAAGTGCAACCCCAGATCATGGACGACATGATCCGCGTAACAGGCAAGAAGATCGACGACCTACAGGCGGTGATGGCGTTGTGCAAGGAGACCGATTTCGAATTGCCCTTGCAGTTCGACAACATGAAGAGTTGAGCCGTGGCACGCAAACGGGTGAAGCGCTCCGACTGTCCCAACTGTGGACGCTCATTGCTTGCTGCGGACAACTATTGCCCGAGCTGCGGACAGGAGAACCACACGCACAAGTTGCCCGTGCGTCACTTCATTGTGGAATTGCTCAGCGGACTGTTCAACTTCGACACGAAGCTGATCCGCACCCTTCGCGACCTGTTCTGGCCACCCGGCTTGGTGATCCGGGAATTCAATGCGAACAAACGTGCGCGCTACGTGCATCCATTGCGCTTGTACCTGTTCACCAGCTTGCTCTTCTTCTTGTGTTTGGCATGGAGTGCCACGCATTTGAGTGATGGGGAGGGTCCTGTCATCACTGTGAACAGTACAGGATCGGGATCCCTCGTAGATGAGGGTTTGACGCTGGACCTCGGGACCGGGATCATCACCGATAGTTCGATTACTGCCCTTTCCGCACGTACGAAGGTTTCCGACCACTTGATCGATAGCACGTTGTATGCTTCCGGAGTGAAGCCAACAACGGGCAATAGGATCCTGTTGAGGTTGGCCGTGAACCTGAGTGGGAGCAGTTTCAAGAAAGAGGAATTCGTGCAGCGTGTATTCTCCACCTTCAGTAAACTCCTTTTCTTGCTAGTGCCCTTGTTCGCACTTCTTCTCAAGGTCTTATACCGCCGCAGCGGGAATTTCTACACCGAGCACTTGGTCTTTGCGTTGTACTTCCATACCGTCGTGTTCCTGATCTTGATGGTGCGTATTCTCTTGGGCGAATTCGTCCACTTGGAGAAGATTGAACTCGTGTTCAGTCTACTGCCCGTGACCCTTTTATTCTGGACCCTGCACACGGTGCATGGCAATGCTTGGTGGCGTACTTCGGTAAAAGGACTCTTGCTGTTGGTGAGCTACATCGTTTTTCTCGCCCTCGGACTGAGCATTGCGGCCTTGGCAGGGGCATTGGCGATCTGATCAGGCATCGAATACCATACGTTCAACGTCTAGGGGACATAAGGACCCAACCATGCGAATATTGACCACTATCACAGGCTCATTGCTTTTCGCTGTAACAACTTTCGCGCAGACGTACTTCTACATCGATGCGATAGCTATACAGCCAAGTGACCCGACAACGATCGACCAGATGACCATAGAACTCTCAGGTGGGTTGTCGGGCACCGGTGCATACATCGCAAGTGCCAGCGCCTCGGAACAGGGCGGCATCGTATCGCTCACGATCTCTGCAGCCGATGATGGCGGCGCCACCGTGATCGTGCCGCATACCGAGAGCATACTTTTAGGGTTCTTGCCGGAAGGTGAGTACATGATCGAGATCGATGGAAATTCCATCTTGGACCTCGCTCCCAATGGCCAACACTTCTTCGAGGTGACAGCAGGTGATCCCTGCGACGCTTTGGACATCGACTTCGTTCAATGGGCGCCGTTCAGCGATACCGCATTGATCGTACGCCTGTACAACATTGGTCCGGAGCTTGTCGGTTACCCCGGTTTCGTATTGATGGATGCGAGCGGCGATACCTTGGCTGTAGAGTTGGTCAATTCCTTCAGCATCGACGGCGAGAGCTATCACGAGTTGACCGTTCATCCAGGAGCTGTGATCCCAGAAGGGCCATTCATGGGCGAACTCCATCTGTGGACCTGGTTCTTTGGAGAACTCACGTGTACGTGGGACTTGGAAATGGACCTTTGCCCACCTGCCCCCTGCGATACGCTATACCCCACATTGCAAAATTTTGGAAATGCCCTCACTTTGGGGGATTTCAGTTGGAGTATCCTCAATGAAGAATTCGAGGTTGTGGGATCGGGGACCTTTACGTTGATCGACACCGTCCAGTTCGACTTCGATACCCTGTGCCTTGCGCCCGGGAGCTACTCCATGCACTGTTCGTACGAGCAAGATCCAACAGGTGGTCAACCGTATTTCGGGGTGGCATCCTCCGCTTGGTCCGATGGCCCTCGATCGCCGTTGCTCTGGGACAGTACGTTACCGCTGGAATTCGACTTTCTTCCCGGTTGTGTGGATGGCACCAACGGTGTTCAAGATCCCACGAAAGAAGAGGGCACCAGGATCCGGCGGGTGCTGAACGGGATTGAACTAGGGACCTTGGATGGCTCTGCGATCGGTGCCGTTCAGGTCTTCAGTGCCGATGGGAAACTCCTACGTACCACGATCGCCGCTTCGAACACCTTTCGTATTGACCTTCAACATATCCCGGATGGGGTAATGATCGTGCGTACGGCGGACAAGGTCCAACGCTTCGTTTGGTCCGCACCCTGACCGGCAGAATTCAGACCAAGGTATTCGGGCTTGCTGACCGCATAGATACCACGTGGACCCAAGAGAATTAAGACATGAACTCTCCCGGCCCGAACAGGCGAAGCCCGCCTTACGGGGCGGGCTTCTGTTTGAGCTGATCTCCTAGCTTACGGGCCGGGTCAGGAACTTTTAGCGCCACAAGGCTGGTGTTCCTTTGATCAGTTAGGCCTGAGCTCCAGATCAGTGGAGCTTGAGGGTTTCAACGTCGTGTTACGCGAACAGGTTACGGTTACTGATCAGGGACCAGAGCATCCAGTGCCTTCAACACCGATCGACAGGAACGAACACGCAGTTCGGATCCTCGATCCCCTTGATGAAAACCACCTGAACAACACCATCATCAAAAGGCGATCGACACGGAAACCGGAGCAGACCCGTAGGTTACCCTTTTTCGCTTAGGCTTGCCGTTCGAACCGATGGCGCTCGATGTCCAGTGGTAGCACGCAATTGGCATTTACGATGTCCTGCCAAGGCTTGTCAATAAAATGTTTGCCGCACTCATGGAACCCTGACACCGGACATTTTCCTCGCAAAAATTCGTGCGACGGGAACATCACCCATCGAATGTGCCATGTACTCGAACCTGCACCACATACAAGAGTTCCGTTCGGCTATCCCGTTCCGTGGGATATTCGACCGTGCGAATACGAAAAAGCCGGAAGAAGGAACAAAGACACCAGATCCAATTCCTCAAGAACGATCGTAAGCGGATCGAATGGGACGAAAAGTAGACCGATCACTTTCGGCGAATGGATCCCCTCCGGACCAACAACGGATCAGAACATGCCGCCACCCTTGAGGAACATCACAAAGATGAAGGTCATCAAGAAGTGATGGAAGAGCAGCAGTGCCGTGGCGAAGGTGAGTACCTGTTTCCCGCTGGATGTGAGCTCCGGGAAGAGCTTCTTGTTATTCACAGCGATGATCGGCAAGGGAACGGTAGCCAACAAGAACGTGATGGCCAAAGCTTTGAAAACGACCACATTATCCAACAAACCAAAGAATAAGTGCGCGTAATAGAACACAAAGCCTAGGAAGGACAATAGTCCAAGGCGCACAAAGAGTCTTGCTTCTGCTACCATTTTGGGTTTGGTTTCCATGACAAAAGACGCACGGTTGGAACGAGGTTGTGTGCCATGGGGTTACACGTTATCCACAACAAGCGGTTCGGATAGGGATCCTAATCTGCTTCACGGGCCCTACGCAGACAACGGATCAGGGCCGCGATCACCGCAACGCACCCAGCCATGAACCAAGGCCATGGAAAGCGTTCCGGGATGTACGCCCTGCCTTGTTGAAGAGCCATGGCTTGGCTATCCTGCAGATCATTTTGTGCGAATAGGTCGACTCCGCTGAAGGAATTCATCAGCGGATCCAAGGTGAAGGCAAGAATGATGAGCAAGGCACCCGTGCAAAGCAATGCCCATGTCCACCCATCCACGAGGCCAACCGGGCGTTTGGATCGACCATAAAGCAGGATCACAGCCAATGCAATGAGCCCCAAGGACACTACACACGGTGCCCAGACCGGCCCTACCCACGGAACCGGGATCAAGAACAAAAGATCCCGACTGGCAAGACTTGCGGGCCAATCCAACAACACCTTCAGCCAGACATAGTAGAAAATGTCCCATACGCCGAATCCGAAGCAGAACCAAGCGAACCGGTCCAATGCACTTCTAGCGACCAAAGCACCGGGAACGAGCAGCATCACCAAGGTCGCTGCCTCCCGCGCTACTTCCGTGGTCACCAAGGACCGATCCATGGGTACCAGCGGAAAATCGAACCCCTCGGGGTAATACAAGGCTCGGAGATAGACCACCACGGCGCTTTCGAGAAAAGCCATGGCCGCGAAAAAGACGGTCATCCAAACCACGTATCGACGGAGATCAGCGGGCATGAAAAGGCAATTGGATCTCGGCCAATAGTCCGCGATGATCACTGCCCGGCACGTGGACGGTGGTCAATGATCGGATCGAGAGTCCATTGGAGATCAATACGTGGTCCAAAGGGATGAATGCAAGTGGCCCTATGGAAGGCCAGGTTCGTTGTTGCAACGGCGTGGTGGAGCACAAACCTGTTCGATGACAGAAACGCTGATACGCTTTGTCCCAAGGCACCGTGTTCAGGTCGCCGACCACGATGGTGGCAGTATCGCTGCTGACCAGATGTTGTGCGAGGGTCTCGAACTGCTCGTTCCGTTGGCGGAAATGGTCATAACTGACCGGTGAAGTGGCGTGAACGGTGATCAACCGAATGGGTTCACACTCCACCTCGAACAGCGCTTCGATAACTGGTGTACCGACGAGGTCCATGGTCCTGACCTGCGTGAACGGATGTTTGCTGAACAAAGCGATCCCGTGATAACGCGCGCCCGGGATCACCTGAGCGAAGGGATACGTTCCACACAACCCGGTTCGTAAGGCATCGGCCCAGTCCTCCCCGACTTCTTGAACAGAGATCACATCGGCACCGCTATCCAACGCCTGCTTTATGGCTTCATCAAAGCGATGGTTGGGTTGAAGCACGTTCATGTGGAAGACGTGTATGGAAGGTCCTGCGCTCTTGTTGCTCATCTGCAAGACCGGGGTGAACGCTTGCCCGGACGTGAGTACTGCACCGAACAAGGCTGTGATGGACGTCCACCTGTACTTCTTCCAACGTGCGAGTCCCGAGATGAGTAGCAAGGTCAACGAAATGGGAAGCATGAAGGCACGCGCCAACATGGGCAGATACGCATCGGGGGCAAATGCCATAGCCACGGAAACCACCAATAACAACGTGGTGTACCGAAGGTCCCGGTACAGGAATGGCTGCATCATGACGTTGCGTTGCGAAGTGCGGAAAGGCGATCGATCCGGCGTAGCACCAGCCAAAGCGGTATGGCACCGAGGACACCAAAAGAGGCATCAATGCAGCGCCAAAAGAAGGGAATACCTCTGATCGGAGCCCAGAGGAAGGCCAAGGGCAGAACCAACAAACAACACCAAAGCCCCCACTCGATCACCCATCTGTTCTGCACTGGATCGCGATACGGGCCAACGAATGCTAGGGCGATCACCACGTGCGCGAATGCCAGCCAATCAGTTCCATAGAAAAGGAATGGATCAGTAGCTCCAACATGACCGACGGCCATTGCCGCATGTGCCGACCAACCTGCCCATGGTTCACCCCAAGCTGCGGTCACATCAGCCAACCACGCTGTTCCCCATTCCAGCGGAACAGCGCTGAGTCCACTGATCACCAGCGCAAGCATGAAGAACAGGATCCAACGCCGGATGGAACGAAGGTCCGTACTCATTTGGGATCGGACATTGGGTGGAGTGCATTCGCTGTTCGCTGGTCGGCCAAATTCCATTCTTGCCAATGCTGTTGCGCCACACGCTGCTCGAACAGATCGCGTTTCACATCCAATTCCATTCGGAAGGTCTGCGGATCAAGATGTTCCACCCAGCGCACGGTATTGGATCGGTGGCGGGCCATTTGCCCTTCCACTTTGTCCAGATCGGCATACAGGAGCGGCAGCACCTTGTCGGACATGGCGAGGTAGTTGTCCACGTCGATCTCGCCTCGATTCCAATGGCCCAGATTGAAACGCACGATAGCGCTATCCCAATCGACAGTGGTCAAGGCGATGAGCACCGTGAACATGGCCCATCCATTTACGCGTGCGAGGTAGAAAAGGCTCTTCTTGTCGCGCACTTTGAAATAGAGTGTCACCAAGCCGACCAAGACCAAGCCGAGGAACACGATGACACCGATGCGCTTGTATGCCAGCCCGTGAAAGGCGATGTACTGGTAGTTGCGGAGGAACACCGAAATACCCAGCACAAGGTTCTGTCCCACCCACAACAAGGCCAGTGTCCTCAAGCTCCTAGAGCGGGCGTAGAAATTCATGTTGTTCCGGAAGAAGTACATCAGGATCACCATGCTCAACAGAATGCTGATGATCAACATCCACGTTCCTTCATGCACGAATTGCTTCAAACTGAAATCCACCGGGACCTCGAAGCCGAACCAAAGCCACTGGACATCGATCGCATTCACCACGACCAACAGTAGGTTCACCAATACCAACAGGATCACGCCCATTCGCCGTTCGCGTTCCAGCCCATCCATGCTGCGCGGCGAAGCCCACTGTGGCAAACGCCGCCGTGTCCGCACCAGAACATCTTGCCACTGGTCTTCCATCTCGATCACCATTCGGGGTGCAAAGCGAAAGATCGAACCAGCACAGGCCAAAAGGCCGAACAGGAGGAAGAACGTGTGTGCAGTGAAGATGTTCGAGAGCGCATCGCTAAGGAACTCCCAAAGACCATCCATGAATCCAGCCGTCAAGTGGTCGAACTTGGGGTTGCCCGCACGATAGAGTTGTGTGAAAAGAAGCAGCAGCAACAAAGGCAGCGCCACCAGCTTCACCCAGCGCCAGCCTGTTCGTGGCACACCGTTCACGTTCGGCAACCGATCCAACCTACCCAGCGCAACGAATGGTGTCATCAGGATATTGGTGGATGCGTGGAGAAGGGAATAGAACAAGGACCTTAGTCGAGCTTCCTGAGCCGCAGCCGAGGAAACCACCAGTGCGAGTATGGCTACCGCCATGGCCAAAGAACTGTGGTGAACAACCACCATGATACCGGCCAGCAAGGCACCACCCATCGTCATTCGGGCGGTTCTGGAGAGTCCATTCCAACCGGTTTTCGCGACCAGAACGACCAACACCAGCGCGATGAAAACGAGCAGATCTAGACCGAGTGCCCGTTCCCAGAACAAAATGTCGAATGCCATTACCAAGAACAACAGGGTGATCGGATCACGCCAGCTGCGCAGTGAGGATGCCGGAATTGTGGTGGTATCCATGGGTCAGGGTTTGGGGATCAAGCGTTCAATGGCATCCAGATGTGCGCGAAAGGCCTTTGTTCCCGGTATGGTGGCCCGGTAACTCGTGTTGGGCCGCTTACCGATGAACCGCTTGCGGACCTGCACGTATTTCAATTCTTCCAAGGCAGCCAAGTGGCTTGCCAAATTCCCATCGGTAACGCCCAGCAGTTCCTTGAATTGTGCATGATCGATCCATTCGTTCACAGCAAGCACCGCCATGATGCCCAAACGCACCCGACTCTCGAACGCTTTGTTCAGATCCTCGATCATGCGCGTTCAGCTGGTACTTCGCGCTCGTACCGCAAGTACATGAGCGCACCGTAAACGATGTGCAACACGCCGAAGCCGAGCGCCCAGAACAACAAACCAGCTTCGAGCCAGAACAGTGCAACGAGTCCGAGCGCGAGTTCACAGAAGCCCAGCCAACGGATCTCGTCAAGGGTGAATTTGCTGGCATTGATCAAGGCCAGTCCGTAGAAGATCAACGTAGCCGGTGGCACAAGACCCGGGAGCCCGTAATGGAAAAGGGCAAGGCAGAAGATGCCTCCGACCGCCAATGGGATCAGCATGTTCCACATCAACCGACGCGCACTGGCATCCCACAGGTACTGACCCGCTTTACGGCTGCGACGCCACGTGAACCAACCTGCTCCAAGCAATGCTACAAGGAGCACCAAGGCCGCATCGGTGATCAATGTGATGAGCAACGCATTCGCAGCCGTGTAGGACCCGCCGGTGCCGTAGGTGAGCACATCCCGTGCAGGCCCGAGCGTTTCGTTGATATGGTAGCGCGCCAACACGGCACCGACCAGCGCTACGCAACCAGCGAATACCCCGCTCAGCCCACTAAGACTAAGGAAACGGGTACTTCGATCCATCAACCCACGGATATGGGCGAGTTCCTTCAAGTGTTCATTTTGATCCATCACAAAGTACTTTGCATTACAAAGTAACGAGATCATTCCATGAACATTGCATGGACTTGGAAAATACTTCGGAAACGGATCAGTGCATGGACACCATGGCCAATGCCGCACCAACAAGTACGGCAACGAAGCGGGCCGCGTTGAACCGGTGTTCGGGAGCACTTTCAAAGATGATCGTGGTGCTGATATGCAGAAGCATACCGATCGCCAGTCCCAACATGTCGTGCAGGAAGTGATGGCCCATTCCCTCCCCGACCAGCACACCGGTACCGATCCCCAAGGGTGCTGCCAGCGCGAAGAGGACCAACATCACCCAACTCATCCACGTCCCAGTTCCAGAGCGCAGGAGAACGGTGGCAAGGGCAACTGCCATGGGCATTTTATGCAGGAGAACGCCGAATAGGAATGGAAGATCCCCAGCCACATCCGGGTCCGCGAACGGGATGCCTTCTGCATACGAGTGGAGGCATAGACTGAGCAAGGTGATCAACGGAAGGCCATGCCCGGGCTTTGCGTGTACATGGCCATGCTCGATCCCGTGACTGAAGAATTCCAGTACCACTTGCAACAAGAACCCGCCGAGCACCCAAAAGCCGACCTGCATGCCCTCTTCCGCATACAATTCCGGCAGCATGTGGAGGAAGACGATACCAAGCAGGAAGGCACCGCTGAACGAAAGCAAGAGCCTCAGCCACCTCGCTTCGGGTTTCAGAACATGCACCAAAGCACCCGATACGAGGGGCATTAAGAAGAAGGCCAAGGCCGTGATCAGGATCATGATATCGGTTTGCGCATCCACAATACGAATCTCTGGGACCGGAGTGGGTCGAAGGGCAGCAACGCAGGTCCATCGGTCCTGTCATCGATGGTGAACCCGGCATCGATGGCCATTTCTTCCAATTCAGTAGCTGAAAGGGCTTGAACGCGTTCCTCGAAAAGGTGGTCCTCCCCTTGGTCCGAAACCTTGATCCGTTTCACGAAAACGCCGTCCTCGTAGGTCCGAGCGAGGTTGAACTGGACACCCTTCTTGGATAAGGTCTCGGTCGCTACCAGTTCACGGCGCGTCAGTTCAGAATTCATGAAATCCAAGATGAACCTTCCGCCTGGTTTCAACGCGGCATGGGCAGCGCGGAACACGGCCCGGTCATCCTCCAGCCCATCGAAGTAGCCCAAGCTGGTGAACAAGCAACAGACCCCATCGAACACGCCGTGCGCATATGGTTCCCTCATATCATGCACACGGAACTCGACCTCGGGGACGAGCGCACGTGCCTCAGCGATGCTCGCACCGGAAATGTCGATCCCTGTCACATCGAGTCCTGCTAGTGCGAAGAATCGGGCATGCCTTCCACGGCCACAGGCCAGATCGAGGACCTTGCTCCCCTTCGGGAGCTCCCACCGATCCACAATGGCCTCGACCCAGGTCTGTGCATCATCTGCGTCCCTGTGGCCGTACAGAAGCGCGTAGTAGCGGGTACCGAACCAATGCTTGAACCAACCCATGGGATGCGAACTGTCGAGCCGCGAAAGTACCCGCCTGCGGTCGGGTTGACAATTCGGTGGATAACTAGCGGACGACCGGAAGTCGCTATCGGGAACAGTTCGTGTTCTTTGCAACTAGGAGACCGACCCCATTGCAGGTCTGCCGATGATCGAACGGATACATGACCTCTACGACGAGTTGGAGCGCCAACGCGTGATGTTGTCCTTCAAGGGTGCCTTGTCCCCCGACCTGATCACCGCACTCTTGGGTGCTGTGGAAAGGAAGATGGAGGGATTGGAGAGCGACCCACGGACCCGCAAACGAGTGTTCAATGTGGTCATGGAGTGCCTGCAGAACCTGTACCACCACAATACGAAGCTGCGCGAGGACCAAGAACGTCCGGATGCTGCTCCGGAACCTCAAGGAGTTGTCATGATCGCCCACATGGACCGTGGCTATTCGGTCCTCACGGGCAATTTCATGGCCGGGATCGAAGTGGAACAATTGAAGAACCACTTGGACCGGATCAACGGCTTACCAGCTGACGCCCTTCGTGAATTCTACCGTGAAACACTCGCGGATGGGAAGTTCGGGCGAAACGGAGGAGGCGGGTTGGGAATGATCGACATTGCCCGCAAGAGCGGCGGTAAATTGGAATATGGCTTCGTGCCATACGACAAGGACAGCGCCTTTTTCAGTCTGAACGTGAACGTGACCACCTAGAACGCATTACCCATGGAATCGCTGCAATTGGAAGGCAACCCAAAGACCCCGACGGTGAATTTCGACCCGGAGACCGGCCTGTTCGAACTGAAGGGACGATCCATACCGGAGAATTCGATCGATTTCTACAAACCATTGATCGACTGGTTGGATCGTTATGGTCGATCACCGAAGGCAAAAACAGCCTTGCACGTTCAATTGGAGTACTTCAATACCAGTTCATCCAAGTGCATCCTGGACCTGTTCAAGAAATTGGAGGGGATCCGAGCCACGGGGAATGAAGTGACCGTTCTCTGGCATTATGAAGCCGATGATGAGGACATGCTCGAAGCCGGGGAAGATTATGCCGGCATCATCAACATCCCTTTCAAAATGATCCAGATCGAAGAGGTGGACGGGAATTGACGGAACCAGAGTAACAGGGAAGCCCTAGCGCTGGCCGGGGCTTTTTCGTTCACTGGAGTTTCCGTGATGGGATCAGCTTCAGCAGACGCGGAAAGAGTTCACCGTAGAGTGTGGCCACCAAAAGCAGCGCCATACCCCACAGTACGAGAACATTGGCGAAAAGTGTAGGCACGCGGAGCCCGGCGATCCATTTCGTAGGGGCGTAGAATTGGGCACCGAAGAATCCACTGTGCACCGGTTCCAGATAGATCGGATCGCTTTTCTGGATCAGTTCCCCACGATCGGCAACGATCACGTTCACATCATTCTTATTCGTGACCACGTCGGCAAGGCTCTCGTTTCGGTACGAATCCAGTAGTTCGAAATAGGTGGTTCGCAGTTCGGGCGTGGCGGTCATGGCCGCGATCCGTTGCTCTTTCTCCGCCTCTGCGGCCTTGTATACGCTTCGGTAGTGCTGGGTCAGGACCTGCAAGCTCGCTTCCACGTCATCCAAGACCTCGGCGGAAACCGCACCTGCCGTCAATTCCTCGATCCGCTCGAAACGGTACCCATTGATCTGCTCCGATGCTTTCTGAAGTTCGGTCCGGATCACCCCTACTTCGTACGCGACATCAACGTTCTCGGTATGGCCTTTCAGTGCGCGTCGTACGCTGCCGATACTATTCTCCAACTCGCGCACCCACAGGTCCTTCTTCCAATTGGCGGATTTCATCCGTTGGTCCAACGCATAGAAGCCGGACTCGTACGCATTGCCCATGAATTGTGTCACGGCCAAACCTTCATACGCCCAACGGGAGGCCATCACATTTCCGAGGAGGGGAACACTTCGCTCGGATGCGAACCAAGGGTGCAGTTTATCGAACTTGACGATGATGCCGCTGAACAGCAATTGGGGAATGATCAATACCGGGATCATGATGTAGATGACCTTGGCGCTATTGAAGCTCGCACTGACGTTGAGGCCCAGCACGTTGGCGAAACAGGAGGTGCTGAATAGTAACAACCAATGTTGCGCGTGCATCCCTTGGATCCCCAGTACGGCATGGCCCACGGCAACGAACAAGAACGTTTGCAGGGCACTGATCAAAAAGAGGATCCCGATCTTACTGAGCAAATAGCTCAGCCAACTCAAGTCCAGGAATTTCTCGCGTTGCAGGATCTTCCGGTCTCGGATGATCTCCTCCGCACTAACGGTCAGACCAAGGAAGAGTGCAACGATCACCGCAATGAAGAGGTATTGCGGAATGTTGTCGTTCTGGCGGAACACATATTGCCCGACAGTGCCGTGGCCCGTCCGGTAGAACTTCAAGAAGAACGCCATGAGGAAGGCCAATGCCGGGGCCTCTACCAAATTGATGAGCACGTATTGGCGGTTGGCCAACTTGCTCAAGAGGTCCCGTTGGAAATAGACCTTGAGCTGGCGGATCCTATCGGGAACGGCGAACGTGCTCTT
>Ga0073902_10000482_pt1 | contig 23828 bp, 26 predicted proteins | sample KloWWTmeKNB19Kit_FD_66667 | JGI IMG/M metagenome (GOLD analysis project Ga0073902, IMG submission 66667) | Active sludge microbial communities from Klosterneuburg, Austria, studying microevolution and ecology of nitrifiers - Klosterneuburg... | ecosystem: Engineered > WWTP > Aerobic digester >...
TGCAAGTAATGTGGATAAAAAATATCAACGGATCGTCACATTATCGTCAACGCACTCTTTTTACCTAACCTATTTCCAATCTTGCGGCCAGTTGTGTTTGAACTCGTTGATGAACGACCCGCCAAACGTGATGCTCGGCTGGTCAAGAAGGTTTTGCCATTTGCGCGGGTCATCTAAATCGCGCTGAAAGCCGCGCCCAAATGCGCCCACCAGCATGAGCGCGTCCCAGTCGGCGTCAATCAGTGTGTGGCCGTTGTAAGCGCGGCTCATATCTTTGCTGCGTATTTCCAAATGCAAGTGTGGGCGCGAAGTGCAGGTGAGGTCGGGGTCGCCCGTGAGCGCAACCGGCTGGCCTTTTTTGACCACATCGCCCACTTTCAAATCGGGCCGCTTGAGCAAATGCCCATACAACGAGTTGTAGCCTTCGGGGTGCGCGATGATGAGGTTGTGCGGGGCGCTCCCGTGCGCGAGGTTATCCACGCCAACCACAACGCCATCGCCAATGGAGACCACCTGCGTGCCGCACTTGGCCGAGAAATCTATGCCAAAGTGAATACCCTGCCCCGCCGCATACCATTCCACACGCCGCGCAAAAGCGCCGGTGGTGTTCCCGTAAAATTGACCCAGTTGCCAGGTGTTTGGGCCGGGTTCGGCGGCAAATGGCAACCCATATTTTGGAGATGGCCCCGGCGTTTGCGCGTTTGCGATCTGCGGCAAAAGCGCGCCCGCCACAAAAGCCATCACCAAAAACAAGAAGATTTGCACCGCAGAGGCGCGGAGGCGCGGAGAAAGAAACAAAACTCTGCGCCTGTGCGCCTGTGCGGTGAATAAAAGTTTTTTAACCATGTTGCCCGTAAAAACAATTGAATGGATTGGCGACGCCGAAACCGGCGCGGCCCGAATTATTGACCAAACCCTGCTCCCCGCTGAACTGCGTTACCTGGATATTTCAGACGCGCCCGCGATGTGGGAAGCGATCAGTCTGCTCCGTGTGCGCGGGGCGCCAGCCATCGGCATCGCCGCCGGGTTTGGATTGTATCTGGGGGTTCGCCACTCGCCCGCCACGAACTTTGCGGAATTTAAGACGGATGTGGACCAGACCGCCGCGTATCTGGCGTCCTCGCGGCCAACGGCGGTCAATTTGTTCTGGGCGCTCAACCGCCTGCAAGCGCAGGTGATGGATAACGCGGCGCAAGATGTGGACACGCTCAAGGCGTTGCTCCTCCAGCAAGCCATCCACATGATTGACGAGGACAACGCCGTGTGCATGAAACTGGGCGAATATGGCGCGGCGCTGATAAAAGATGGCGACTCGTGGTTGACGCATTGCAACGCGGGCGGGCTGGCCACCGCGCAATGGGGCACAGCGCTGGCCGCGTTTTACGTGGCAAACAACGCGGGCAAACGCATTCATGTTTTTGCCGATGAGACCCGCCCGCTTTTGCAAGGCGCACGGCTTACGGCGTGGGAGCTGCATCACGCGGGCATCCCCGTGACCGTGATTAGCGATAACATGGCGGCCAGCGTGATGGCACAGGGCAAGGTGCAGGGCGTGATCGTTGGCACAGACCGCGTGGCAGCCAACGGCGATTTTGCCAACAAAATTGGCACACTGGGCGTGGCGATTTTGGCTAAGGAGTTCGGCATCCCGTTTTACGTGTCCGCGCCCATCAGCTCCATTGACATGAGCCTCGCCAGCGGCGATCTCATCCCAATTGAGGAGCGCAAGGCGATTGAGATTACGAACGGCTTTGGCAAACGCACCGTGCCAGAGGGCGTGGCCGTGTATAACCCCGCGTTTGATGTCACCCCACACAAATATGTCACCGGCGGGTTTATCACCGAGCGGGGGATTGTGAAGGCGCCAAAAGAGTTATAGTTGATAGTGATGGTTATAGAAGGTTGCGATTTAACTCACCATAACTATCACTATCAACCATTACTTCACCATCATGCCAATTGCACGAGACACCCTCCTCTGGCTTTCGCGCAGCAAGTTTCTGCGCGAGAGCATTATTAAAGTTGCGCCCGCCCGCGCCATGAGCCGCAAGTTTGTGGCTGGCGAAAAACTCTCCCAGGCGCTGGATGTGATCGCCAGCCTGAACGCGCAGGGCATGGGCGGCATTTTGGATTACCTGGGCGAGAACACCACCACCGCCGCCGAGGCCGAGGCATACACCGCCGAGCAAATCGCGGCGGTTCAGGGTGTCATCGCCCGCAAGCTCAACGCCTATCTTTCGCTCAAGCTCACCGCGATGGGGCTGGACATCGGCCCAGAGCTGGCCGAGGCCAACTTGCGCAAAGTGCTGGATGCCGCCCGCGCGGGGGATATTTTTGTGCGGGTGGATATGGAGAGCAGCGAGTACGTGGAGCGCACGCTCGCGATTGTGATTCAACTTTGGGATGACGGCTACACCAACCTGGGCACGGTCATCCAAAGTTATTTGTATCGCAGCGAGAAAGATGTGCAGGATTTAGTTGTGCGCGGGACAAACTTGCGGCTGGTAAAAGGCGCGTATAACGAGCCTGCCAGCGCGGCTTACCCTGACAAAGCCGATGTGGACGCGCAGTATGTCAAACTGGTCAAATTCATGCTGGATGCGCCCAATTGTTTTTGCGGCATCGCCACGCACGATGAGGCCATGATTGAGGCGGCCAAAACCTACGCCCGCCAAAACGCCATCCCAAACAGCCGCTACGAATTTCAAATGTTGTATGGGATCAAGACCAGCCTGCTCAAACAGCTTGCACAAGAAGGCTACGCCACCCGCGCCTACATCCCGTATGGCACACACTGGTATCCATACTTCATGCGGCGGCTGGCCGAGCGGCCATCCAACGTGGCGTTTGTGGTGAAAGGCGCGTTTGGGTAATTACCGCGCAGTTTTTGCAATGCCCGCCAGCGCGTACCAAATGGCGATGGCAGCCAGACGGGCGGTGCGGCCATCCGAATCGTAATCCGGGTTGCACTCGCTGAACTCCATCAACCGCGTGCGCTTATCCGCGCCCGCAATCGCCGCAATTTGGCAAAACTCGTCGCTGGTGAGGCCGGTTGGGTTGGGCGCGCTCACGCCGGGCGCATCCGCGCTGCGCACCACGTCCATGTCAAACCCCCAGAACATCCACGCATCGGTAGACGCGCCAGACAAAATGTGATGGGTGGAGGTCTCCACGCCGCGCACGCGCAACTCGTTCACATCGTGCAAATTAACGCCCTTGTCTTGCGCATATTTTTCATACGCGGGCGAATTGGCAAACGGCTGGTAGCCCATTTCGTAAAACTGCCCAGCGGGCAAAATGCCTTCATCCAAAATTTGGCGGTAAGGCGTGCCGCTGTTCCGCACGGCATCGGCGCGCAAATCAAAATGCGCATCCACGTTGATGGCAACCGCGCGGGGGCGGTTTGCGCTGCGCGGCGCGGCCAGGGCCAGCGCAGATACATCGGGGTAAGAAATATCATTCCCGCCACCCAAAACAATCAGGCGTTTGCCATCCTGCAAAATTTGATGGGCAATTTGCGTGTGCAGCGCGTGCGTCTCCTCCAGCGTGGGCTGAATGACAACATCACCCGCGTCAAACAGCGCCACGTTTTGCACCCGGTTCACCGTGAGCCGGTATAGCCAGCGGCGTATCTCTGATGGCGCTTTGGCCGCGCCAATTCGCCCGCCATTCCGGCGCACACCCTCATCTTGCGGGCAACCCAAAATGACCACGCTTGCGCTGGCATACGCCGCCTCATCCACCGCGACCACCTCCCCCAGCCGAACATCATTCGCATCATTCCGGCGATAAAACAATTCGGCAGCGGGGCGCGTTGTGACGCGGGGGTCAAAGATATTCATGTATTCCCGCATTCTCTCAGATTTACGTTCGCGTCTACGTTCACGTTTGCGTTTACGTTCGCGTCCACGTTCACGTCTACGTTTACGTCTACGACTACGTTTACGTTCACGTCTACGTTCACGTCTACGTTCACGTCTACGTCTACGTCTACGTCTACGTCTACGTCTACGTTTACGTTTGCGTCTACGTTCACGTTCACGTTTACGTCCACGTTTACGTTCGCGTTACGGGCTAATTGCGCAAGAGATAATCTCAGCACAGGTGTTTAGTCATGGCAAAACGAATTTTGTATCTATTGCGGCACGGGCAGGAAGACCGCAAACAACGCGATGACGCGCTGGGCGGCCCGCTCACCGCGCTGGGACGCAAACAAGCCGCCCGCGCGGGCAAACGATTGACAATGTATCCCATCCAGCGCATTTTTCGCAGCGACCTGCGCCGCGCCCACGAGACGGCCCAGATCGTCTCGGCGTTTTTGCCGCGCGCACCGCTGCGCACCACGCCACTCATCCGCGAAGTGGTGCCAAACGTCCCGGCGTGGCATCACCCATATTTCGACACGGTAGACCCCGCCGACCTTGTGGCCGATGGCGCCCGCGCCGATGCCGCATTTGCGCGGTTCTTTCGGCCAAACCGCGGGCGTACCGACATCCACGAATTGATTGTGTGCCACGGAAATCTCATCCGCTACTGGATGTGCAAGGCCACGCAAAACGAGCCGCGCAACTGGCGGTATTACGACCACGCCAACGCCGGAATCAGCCTGGTGCAAATTTACCCGGATGGTGTGTGCCAGGTTTTGGCGCTTAATGACACGGGCCACTTGCCTCTAAAAATACAAAGCTACTTATAAATTCTCAACTCCAAGTTTCAAATTTCTTCCCCGCCTTTATAATCTTGCCCGGGGGAAACCCGTAAATCATGCAACTAAAACGATACTTTTTTCTCATCACTTTGGCGATGGCGCTCGCGGCCTGCGGCAATAACCAGCCCACACCCACCTCGCCACCGCCCGTCATCACCATTTATGCGCCAACGGCCGCGCCCGCCACGGCCACCGTGCCCGCCCCAACGCCTGCGCCCGCGCAGACGGTCGTGCCCACGCAAAACCCATCGGCCCCCAACACATTTGCGCCCGACGTGAACCCATACACCGGGCTAAAGGTGGCCGACCCGGCCGTCCTCAACCGCAAACCTGTGATTGTGAAAGTGAACAACGAGCAAACCGTGCGCCCGCAAACCGGGCTGGCGCAGGCCGATGTGGTTGTGGAACACATCATGGAGGGTGGCAGCACCCGCTTTGACGCGCTTTATTTGGCAAACGCGCCCACAAAAGTTGGCTCGGTGCGCAGTTGCCGCCTGGTGGATATTGAACTGACCACCATTTTCAAAACCGCGCTGGTATGCAGCGGCACCAGCCCCGGCGTCAAACCCATCATTCGCGCGGCCACCAATTTGTTTGATAAAGGCGGCGGGCTGCGCGATGGCGTGGCGATCATCAGCGACTTTGGGCCATACGAGTGCGCCACTTGCCCCATGTTCCGCACCACCGACAAGCCCATGCCGCACAACTTGTATGCCAACCTGCCCAACACGTGGAAGGAATTGGACGACCGCAAACGCAACACGCCATCTGGGTTTAACGCGTTTCGGTTTGATGCAAACACACCGAGCGGCGGCGCGCCTGCGGCCAACATCTCGCTAAAATATCGCATTGACCCCGCCGCGTGGGCGTGGGACGCCGCCAGCGGAACGTGGCTGCGCTCCATCGGCGGCGCGCCGCACATTGACGCCGCCACCGGGGCGCAACTGAGCGCGGTGAACGTGCTGGTGCTGCAAGTGCCGCATATTGACACCGACATTGAGGAAGATTCGCTCGGCTCAAAATCTGTGCAAATTCAGCTTTGGAACAGCGGCAAGGCCAAGCTGTTCCGAGATGGCAAATTGTTTGAGGGAACCTGGGAGCGCAACACCGATCTCACCACCATCGTTTTGCGCGATGCAACCGGCAAGCCGCTGATGCTTAAGCCCGGCAACACCTGGGTGCAAATCATCGCCACGGGCGACCAGGTGAGTCCTTAGCGCAAAATGCAAAACTTTTCGGGGTTTATGCGAAGAGCCGCTTATCAACGAAAAGAGATTACTTTGCACTTTGCATTTTGCGCTTGCTAGTTTGATACAATACAGACCGCTAATTTTCAGGTTTAACGGAGCGCGCGCGACTGACAAGCGCGCGTTTTGTGTGTTACTTAGGAGAGTATAAGAAATGGGACCATTGCCAAAGCGAAAATTTTCATGGGGCCGCACGCATCGCCGCCGCGCCCACGACGCGCTCACCCCGGTGCAGCTTGTAAAGTGCCCGGAATGCGGTGAGATGAAGCCGCCGCACCTTGTTTGCCCCAATTGCGGCAAATACAAGGGCCGCCAGGTTGTTGCCGTCAGCTCGCCAGACGAAGGCAAAGAAGACAAGAAATAATTACGAATTACGAATTACGAATTGTCAAGGCAAGCTCGTAATTCGTAATTCGTAGTTTGTAATTTCAAGTGTCAACAGCCTACGTTTTTCCCGGTCAGGGATCACAATTTGTTGGGATGGGGGCGGAGTCGGCGAGGGTGCGCCCGATTCTGCGAGGCACATTTGAGCGGGCAGATGCCGCGCTCGGCTTTGCCTTGTCCCGGTTGTGCTGGGAAGGCCCAGAGGCCGAGTTAAACGACACCCTAAACACGCAACCGGCGCTGTTCGCGCACAGCCTTGGCGCGTTTTACATGGCGCAAATGTCTGGCGAATTACCCGCGCCAGATTTTGTGGCCGGGCACAGTTTGGGCGAGTTCAGCGCATTGTGCGCCGCGGGCGCGCTGGCGTTTGAAGACGGCGTGAAACTGGTGCGCGAGCGCGGTCGGTTGATGAAACTGGCCGGAGAACGCGCCCCCGGTGGGATGGCCGCCGTGCTGGGTTTGCAACCCGATGCTCTGCGCGAGGTGTGCGCCGAGGTCAGCGCCCAGCACAACCCTGGCGTGGTGGTGGCAAATGACAATTGCCCCGGCCAAATCGTAATTAGCGGGGGAAAAGAAGCCGTGGCCGCTGCAAGCGCCATCGCCAAAACAAAAGGGGCCAAGCGCGTGTTGCCGCTGGCGGTCAGCATCGCCTCGCATTCGCCGCTCATGCACAGCATTGCGGATGAGTTTGCGGCTGCGGTGAAGAACACGCCGCTGGTCACGGCCACAATTCCCGTGATTGGCAACACCACCGCGCGGCCCATCACCCACCCCGACGACATTCGCGCGGAGTTGAACGCGCAACTCACCTCGCCCGTGCGCTGGACGGAGACGGTGCAATGGCTGGGCGCGCAAGGGGTGACCCAGTTTGTTGAGCTTGGGCCAAAAGATGTGTTGTGCAATCTCATCAAGCGCACGCTGACCGACCCGCAAACACTAGCAATCTCTTAGTTGCTGGTTGCTAGTCGCTGGTCGCTTGTTCACCAGCCACCAGCAATCAGCAATCAGCCACTAAATATGAATTTAACAGGAAAAGTTGCCATCGTCACCGGCGCATCGCGGGGGATTGGGCGCGCAATTGCGCTTGAGCTGGCCGCGCGGGGCGCGAGCGTGGTGGTGAACTTCAACTCCAGCGAGGCCGCCGCAAATGAAGTGGTGAGCGCGATCACAAACGCGGGCGGAAAAGCCATCAGCCACAAAGCCGATGTGAGCAAATTTGCCGAGGCGCAAGACTTGATTAAGAAGGCCAGCGATGTGTTTGGCCGCCTTGATATTTTGGTAAACAACGCCGGAACCACACGCGACAACCTGATTATGATGATGAAGGAAGAGGATTGGGATCACATCATTAGCACAGATTTGAAGAGCGCCTTTAACACCTGCAAGGCCGCCACAAAAGTGATGATGCGCCAGCGGTATGGCCGCATCGTGAACATCACCTCGGTGGTGGGGCTGGCGGGGCAAGCCGGGCAAAGCAATTACGCCGCCGCCAAGGCTGGCATGATTGGCCTGACCAAGAGCCTGGCCAAAGAACTGGGCGCGCGGAATATCACGGTGAACGCGGTCGCGCCGGGCTACATCCCCACCGATTTGACCAATGTTTTGCCGCAAGAATTGAAGGATGGCATGATCAAGATGACCCCGCTGGGCCGTTTTGGCACACCAGAAGAAGTGGCAAAGGCCGTCTCTTTCCTCGCCAGCGATGATGCCTCTTACATCACGGGCGTTGTGCTCTCGGTAGATGGCGGGATCGTGATGCAGGGATAACGGGTAAGATGTAACGTGTAATTTGAGCGCCGCGCAGCTTGTTGCCCGCCTTTACACATTACACATTACAATTTACTTATGAACACAATCTCCAACGTGAGCGTATCGCCGGATGTCATCCGCGATGTGGCGCGAATTACAACGCTTGCCACACCGGGCGTGCTCAGCCTGGTAGATCAGCCCACCGTGATCAGCATCGTCCCGCGCGAGGCGTTTCGCGGGGTGGATGTGATGCTGAACGACCAAAACGCGCAGATCAGCCTGCACCTTATCGCCGCCGACGACGCCGCGCTGATGGAGCTTGGCAAAGATATTCAAAAAAACGTGTGCGAGGCAGTGGAGGAAATTTGCGGGGTGAACGTGAGCGCGGTGAACGTTTCGTTTGAAGATGTGAGGAAGGCGTGAGCAATACCACTCAGCCAGACACTGGCTTTAACGTGGCCCGCCGCGCTGCGCGGGTGCTGGCTTTGCAGGTTTTGTATGAGGCGGACACAACGCAACACATGCCCGGCGACGTGCTCACACGGCACTTGCTGGAACTGCCCCACGATGACCCATCCCGCGAATACACGCAAAAATTGGTGAGCGGCGTGGTGACCAACCGCCCGGCGCTGGATGAGATTTTGAATTCCTGCACGGCGGAGCACCCTTTGGAACAAGTGGCGGCAATAGACCGCAATTTGCTGCGCATTGCGCTGCACGAAATTCGCGCGAACACCGCGCCAGCCAAAGTTGCCATCAACGAAGCGGTGGAGATTGCAAAAGAATTTGGCGGCGACACCTCGCCAAAATTTATCAATGGCGTGCTGGCCGCCGCGTTGAAAAAGGCCAGCAAAAATTCGTGATTTTGTCTTTCGTAAAGGCGCAAAGACGCTGGTTATGGCTTTGCGCCTTTGTGTTTTAGCGAGAGCTTTTTAATGGGCGGGACAATTTTTGGCGTTGGGCCGCTGGAAGTGGTGATGATCGCGATCATCATCCTGCTGGTGTTTGGCCCGGAGCGATTCCCCGAATTGATGCGCAACCTGGGCAAGGGTGTGCGCGGGTTTCGCAAATTCCTCGCCTCATTTACCGATGAGTTCAAGGACGACATTGCGCCCATTGCCAGCGAATTGCACGAAGCCACAAAAGACCTGCGCGAGGATTTGAGCCAGTTGCGCGATGTGGCGAGTTTGGGCAATTTAATCCCCTCAATTAATTTGGATGGCACGGAGCAGGCCCAACTTCCGGCGAGCGGCGAGGTGGGGCAAATCGCGCCGCCCGGCGCGCCATCTGCCAACACGCCCACCGACCTGGCCGAGGACAACCCGTGGGCCAGCGGCGAAACCGCGCCTAGCACGCAGATGGACGAGGACAACCCATGGCGCGGATAAAAAATAAACCACAAAAACCCGAAGAAGAAATGAGCCTTTGGGATCACCTGGGCGAACTGCGCGACCGCGTGTTCAAGGCGGTGCTGGCGTTGCTGGTGTGCACGCTGGCCGGGCTTATTTTTGCCGAGCCGGTTTTGCAGTTCATCATCAAGCCGTATGGCGAGCAGGTTTTGGTGACCAGCCCCACCGAGGGCTTGACCAATGTGCTGATCGTCTCGCTCACGCTGGGCGCCTCGTTTGCCATGCCGGTTATTGTGTATCAGCTTTTGGCGTTTGTCATGCCCGGTTTGCAACCCAGCGAGAAGAAATGGATTTTTATTGGCGTGCCCAGCGCCACGGTTTTGTTTTTGCTGGGCGCGGCGTTTGCGTATTTTGTCATGCTCCCGCCAGCCATCGCGTTCCTCACCGGCATTTATCCCACCGTGTTCAAGTATCAGCTCAAACTGGATGATTACGTGCCGTTTGTGCTGGGGATTGTGTTTTGGCTGGGCGTGGCGTTTCAGATGCCGCTGATTATTTTTGTGATGGCAAAAGTGGGGATTGTGAGCGCGGGCGTGCTGGCAAGACAATGGCGGTATGCGGTGGTCATCATCGCCATCATCGCGGCCATGATCACCCCCACCCCAGACCCCATCAACATGAGCATTGTGATGGCCCCCCTGCTGATTTTGTATGTGATGAGCATTGGCCTGGCCGCGCTTGCGAGGCGCAAGGCAACCACGCCTGCCTTGCTTGACCCAGGCGAGTCAATTAAAGATTAGAAATTACGAATTACAAATTACGCGCCCTCTTCATTCGTAATTCGTAATTTGTAATTCGTAATTCATATGACAAATTTCAAATCATCAAACACCATCCGCGGCTACTTCATCGCGCTGTTCGCCTCGTTTTTGTGGGCTGGCACCGCGCCGGGGATCAAATATCTGCTGGAAACGCGGAACCTGCCCGCTCTGAGCATTGCGCTTTGGCGCGATGTGTTCGTGGCTCTGGCGCTCATCGGCGTGGTGCTCATCCGGCGGCCGGGCGCGTTTAAGCTGGAGCGCGGCGCGTGGAAAAGCCTCATCCCTGTGAGCGCGTTGACCATTGGCGTGTATCACGTGTTCTGGGTGTATTCGGTCATGCTAAACGGCGCGGCCATTGCGGTGGTGTTGGTGTATCTCTACCCGGCGTTTGTCACGCTGGCCGACCGCGTTTTGTTTGGTCGCGCCATCACCAAATGGCAGGTGGCCGGGCTGGTGGTGGCATTTGTTGGGTGCGCGCTGGCGGTCAAGCTGTATGACCCGGCGGTTTGGCAGGTGAGCGGCGTGGGCATTTTGATGGGGCTTGCAACCGCCGTGCTGCAATCGGTGTACACCATTTACAACCAGCACAACACCCACAAACAAGACACCTGGGCCACGCTGGGTTACTTATTTTTGTTCGGCGCAATTACGCTGTTTTTCATCACGCTTTTTGCGCAACCCGCGGCCATCACCGCGGTCGCCTCCCCAACAGATTGGCTCATTTTGATTGGTCTGGCGGTTGGCCCAACGTTGTGCGGATACAGCCTGTTCAGCCTGTCCCTGCGCTACATCCCCGGCAAAGTGGCCGGTCTCATCACGGTGATGGAAATTTTCTTCACCTCGCTTTTGGCGATGGCGATGTTTGGCGAACGGCTCACGCCACCGCAATGGCTGGGCGTTTTTCTCATCATGGCGGCGGGCATTTTGCCCAATGCTGGTAAGATGGCCGAAAGAAATAAGAAATAGCAAATAAGAAAAACTGGACGCAAAATTTTCTTATTTATCCGTTTTATTCAAAACCAATACCCAAGTAAAGATCACATGATTCTTCATCTTGTCACACGCAAAGAATGGGAGGCAGCCCCGCTGAACAAACCTTTTCTGCCCGCGGCCTACGCCAAAGATGGCTTTATTCACGCCACCAGGGGCGATGAGCTTTTGCTCAAAGTAGCCAACTCGTTTTACAAAGATATTCCCGGCGAGTTTGTGGCGCTGGAGATTGATGAAAGCAAGCTGAAGTCTGAATTGAAGTGGGAGGACCCCGCCCCACCCAAGCCCCCAGCGGTTGAGGTGGCCCCGCCGAGCGCCGCATCTTCCATCCCCCAGCCCACCCTGCCGCCAGAAGTGGCCGCAGAATATGGCGCGTTGCCGGTGGCGATGGAACCCGCGCCCGCCGAGAAAGCCATCACCCCAAAGGCCGGGGAAACACCAAAGCCAGCCGAGCCAGCCGTGCTTTTCCCGCACATTTACGGCCCCATCAACCGAGATGCCATCACCGGCATACGGATTGTTTTGCGCGACAAAGACGACGCGTTCACCGGCTTTACACCCGCGTTCAAACCAGATATGCGCACGGCCACCCAGCGCGCGGCAGATGAATTGCTGGACGCGACCGATGACTTTTCTGAGGCGTTGCGGCAATACAAAGACCGCGTCAAATCTCAGATGGATGAGTTTGACGCGGATTTTAAGAAGAATTTGGGGGAGTGATTAAGCGCCCGGAGCGCTTTGCCCAACTTGTTGGGACGCGCTCCGGGCGCTAAAAAATTACAACTCAATCATCGTCCCGGCTTTGCCTTCAACGATGTCTTCAATGTCTTCCAACGCGCCAATGGCGGCGCGTTTGCCGGTCTTTTCCACAAAGTCCATCACCGCCTCCACCTTTGGCCCCATCGAGCCAGCGGGGAACTTCCAGGCGCGCAACTCATCGGGCGTGGCACGTTTCAGAATGCGCTGCTCCGGCTTGCCGTAATCCAAATAAATGCCCGGCACATCCGAGGCAATGACAAACATGTCCGCCTCCAACTCGCGGGCCAGCACCGCGCTGGCGCGGTCTTTGTCAATCACCGCTTCCACGCCGGTCAAAACGTTGTCTTTGCTCAGCACGGTTGGAATTCCGCCGCCGCCCGCGCAAATCACAATCACCCCGCGCTCCAGCAGCCACTTCACCGGGCGCAGCTCAAAAATGCGCTGGGGGATGGGTGATGGAACGACGCGGCGCCACTTCGCGCCATCCTGCTTCACGGTCCAACCGCGCTCGGCGGCCAATTTCTTGGCCTCTTCTTCGCCGTAAATTGGGCCAATAAATTTTGTGGGATTCTTGAACGCCGGGTCATCCGCGTCCACCTCAATCATGGTCAACATTGTGGTGAAAGGAATGTTCTCATCCACCATGTTGCCCAGTTCCTGCTCAATCATGTATCCAATCATGCCCTGAGATTCCGCGCCCAGCACATCCAGCGGGTAAGACGGAACATCTTTGTAGGCATCATTCTGCAAAGCCAGCAAACCAACCTGCGGGCCGTTCCCGTGCGCAATCACCACCTGGTGTTTTTGGGTCACGGGGGCCAGCCTTTGGCAGGCAATGCGCACGTTGGCGCGCTGGTTCTCCGCGGTCATCGGCTCACCGCGCTTCAAAAGGGCGTTCCCGCCCAAAGCAATCACAATTCGCATCTTGGCGACTCCTTTTGCAATGTGTAATGTGTAAGGTGTAATGTGCAACAAAAACTGCACATTACACCTTACACATTACGAATTAATAAACAGATTTTACCTGCCCAAAACACATCACGCCAGCGTGGCAACAAACAAGGCTTTCATGGTGTGCAGACGGTTCTCGGTCTGGTCAAACACAATTGAATTCTCAGACTCGAACACGCCCTCGCTCACCTCCATGCCGTCCACGCCAAACCGCTGATACACATCCTCGCCTTTCTTTGTTTCGCGGTTGTGAAACGAAGGCAGACAATGCATAAACTTCACATCGGGGTTGCACACCTTGCTGATGGCGCTTGCGTTAACCTGATAGGGCATCAACTGCTCAATTCGGTTTTGCCAAACGCTGTCCGGCTCGCCCATCGAAACCCATACATCGGTGTGAACAAAATCCACGCCCTTCACGCCTTGCACAATATCTTCGGTAATCGTGATTCTCGCGCCAGACTCCTCAGACAAATCCATCGCTTCGGCCATCAGCTCTTTGCGCGGCCACAAGGATTGCGGCGCAACGATGCGCACATCCATGCCCAGCATCGCGCCGGTGATGAGCAACGAGTTGCCCATGTTAAACCGCGCGTCGCCCAAAAACGCATAAGACACTTCGTTCAGCGGCTTGGGGCTGTGCTCACGCATGGTCATCATATCGGCCAGCAACTGCATAGGATGAAAATCATCCGTGAGCGCGTTATACACCGGCACACCCGCATACTTTGCCAGCGTGTCTACCGTGCTTTGCAAAAACCCGCGATACGAAATGGCGTCATACATCCGGCCCAGCACACGCGCGGTGTCTTTGATGGTTTCTTTCACGCCAATTTGCGTGCCATCCGAGAGATACGTGACATGCGCGCCCTGGTCATACGCGGCCACCTCCAGCGCGCAGCGCGTGCGCGTGGATGCCTTCTCAAAAATCAAGGCCACATTCTTGCCGCGCAAACGCTGAACTTCCTCGCCTGCCTTTTTGGCGGCCTTTAGCTCATCCGCCAAATCCAGCAAGCCAATAAATTCTTCGCGCGTCAAATCGGTCTCTCGCAACAAACTGCGGCCCTTCAAGTTTAATGTCATGATGAATGCTCCGGGTGTGAATTGTATCGTTTCCAAGACGGGAGACGGAGGACGGAAGACGGAAGACAGAGGACCGAAGACGGGAGATATATGCCGTCCTCCGTCTCCCGTCTTCGGTCTTTAAGATGAGGTAGACTTCTCTCAACAACCAAATACGATCAAGCGCGGGGGAAGTTGGTGCGAACCCAACGCTGTGCCGCAACTGTGAGCGCTCTTTAGCGCAAAGCCAGAATGCCCGTCTTGATTCAGACAGTTCAACCCTTCTCGTGAGCAAGGAGGCAAATGATGATAAACGCGCCCTGATGGCCTTTCGCCAGCATTCGCAAAAAATCAATCTTTCGCCCGGCTTTTTTAGAAGGCCGGGCTTTTTTATTTTTTCGGGTCAGCAAGCGCCCGGAGCGTTTTTCCAACGCTCCGGGCGCTAAGACCAAAATCAACCATGAAAACAAAAATAACAACATCACTCCTCACCGCATTTGCAGTTTTGGCGATGGCCGCCGCGCCAGCTAACGCGGCCAGCGACATCGTGACAAACTCGGCGGGCCGCGCCGCAACATGGCTCATCACAAAACAAAGCGCAGATGGCGGTTTTAGCAACGGCTTTGCCAAAGGCAGCGATGTGAGCGCCACCGCCGATGCGGTTTTTGCCCTCGCAGGGGATGCCAGCGCCAAAAAGAACGTGGCTTCCGCGCTCAACTTCCTGGCCGCGCAAGTTCCATCCGGCAAATTAAAGACCGGCCAATATGTCAAAATTGCGCTGGCCGCAAAAGCAGCGGGCGCAAACCCACGCGCGTTTGGCGGCAAAGATTTGCTCGCCGAGATTAGCAAAGCCACCAACCCCAAAACCGGGGTCATTGGCGATGGCGTGTTCACCCACGCGCTGGCCGTGCTCGCGCTGGCCCGCGGGGGCGCAAGCGTGCCCGCGCAGGCGCTGACCGCGCTGGAAGCCCTGCAAACCCCCGCGGGCGGATGGGCTTTCACCGGTGCTGGTGCGCCCGATGTGGACACAACCGCGCTGGCGGTGCAAGCCCTCATCGCGGCGGGGCGGCCATCAAACAGCGGCGCAGCGGGGCGCGGGCTGGGCTATTTGCGCGGTTTGCAAAACACAGATGGCGGTTTCCCTTACCAATCGCCCTCCGCGTATGGCACAGATTCCAACGCCAACTCCACCGCGCTGGTGGCGCAGGCCATCATCGCTGCGGGCGACCAACCCGAATCATGGGCGGCGGCGCAGGGCAACCCGCTCAGCGCGCTGGTCAACTTGCAACAAAAATCCGGCGCGATTGCGTTTCAATCGGCCTTTGCCGATGACAACATTTTGGCAACCGTTGGCGCAATTGCAGCCTTGAACCGCAAGGGGTACTAGGGTGAAATTTTTTTCAAGGGGTCTGACCGCTTTAAGCAGTCAGACCCCTGCCCTGTTTTGCGTCTTGCTGATGGCGCTCGTGGCGGGGTCACGCCCCACCTACGCGCAAGCGCCTGGGCCAAATCACGCGGGCGTGGTGGTGCAATACGCCAGCGGCAAAGTTGGCTCAAAATGCGTGGCCTTCGCCGAGCCACACATCAGCGGATACGAGTTGCTCAGGCGGTCTGGCTTGCCGCTGGTGGTGCAACCCAGCAGCATGGGCGTGGCGGTGTGCAGCATCAACGGCACGGGCTGTTCAAACTCTGCTGATTGTTTTTGCCAATGCCAGACACTGGGCGCAAGCTGCACATACTGGACATTTTTTGAGCGCACCGCGCAAAACCAGTGGCGGCTCGCGGCGCTGGGCGCAGCCGCAACCCAGGTTAAAAATGGCGAGATGCAGGCGTGGGTTTGGGGCAGCGGCGATGCCGACAAAGTTTCGCTCATGCCGCCCGCGCTGGGGTTTGATGAGGTGTGCGGCGTTCTTCCTTCCTCACGCGAGGGGGCGGGGATGGAAAAGCCAACGCCAACGCTGGTCTCATCGGCAAATGCGCCAACCAGCACGCCTGCCCAAACCCGCGAGAAAACCGCGCAACCGGCCACGGCCGCATCAACGCAAACACCAACGGCGATGAGTTTGGCGACCCCCACCCCCAGCCCTTCCCCGCGCGAAGAAGCAACGCCAACGGCTGCGCCATCACCAGAAAGCACACGCGCATTGCCAACCGAGATTCCATCAACACCTAAGCAGTCTGACCAATCGGATGGGGCAGACCGCTCAGGTTATCTCGCGTTTTTTGCCATTTGCGCCGGGCTGGTGGGCGTGGCGGTTTTAAGACGAAGGCATTAGCGCCCGGAGCGTTTTTCCAACGCTCCGGGCGCTCTGGTTTATTCCCGTATCCGCGCGGCGGCGGCGTGGGCGGCCAAACCTTCGGCCTCGGCCATTTTGACCGCAATTGGCCCCAACCCGCGCGAGGTTTCTTCGTCCAGCGCGATGACATTCATCACGCGCACAAAATCCAGCACGTTAAGCGGCGAGGTGAAGTTGGCCGTGCCGCCGGTGGGCATCACGTGGCTGGGGCCGGCGCAGTAATCGCCCAGCACTTCGTAGGAATGCTCGCCCACAAACACGCCGCCCGCGTTGCGAATTTTGCCCACCCATGCCCACGGGTCGCGCACAGACAGGCACAAATGCTCCGGTGCGTATGAATCGGCAACGGCCACCGCCTCCAGCAAATCCTCGGCAATCACCGCGCCGCTGCGGTTGGCAAACGAATCGCGGATCTCGACGGCGGTGGCCTCTGGCAATTCGCCAAGTTGCTCTTCCAAGTGGTCATCCACCGCCTCGGCCACCTTGCGCGAGGTGGTGATGAGAATGGCCGTGCCGCCCACGTGCTCGGCCTGAGCCAGCATGTCTGCCGCAACCCAGGCGGGGTTGGCAGTCTCATCGGCAATCACAACCGTCTCGGTTGGGCCGGGGAGCGAATCTATGCCCACCGTGCCAAACACCTCTTTTTTGGCCAGCACCACAAAGGCGTTGCCCGGCCCGCAAATTTTGTCCACATAGGCGATGGTATCCGTCCCGTACGCCATCGCCCCAATGGCCTGCACCCCGCCCACCGCGTAAACCGCATCCACCCCCGCGATGTCTGCGGCCACGAGGATGGCCGGGTGCGGCACGGGCCGCCCGCTGTTTGGGGATGGCTCGCGGGTGGGCGGCGCGCACACGATGATTTCCTTTACCCCCGCTTGTCGGGCCACAATCGCGGTCATCAAAAGTGTGGAAGCCAGCGGGGCCGTGCCGCCGGGCACATACACCCCCACCCGCTCCAGCGGGCGAATGAGCTGGCCGAGCAAACCGCCCATCTCTGTGTTCATCCAGCTTTGGGCCGGGTTGCGCGCGTGAAACGCCGAGATGCGCTCGGCGGCGCGCTCAAACGCGGCCACCACTTCGCTATCCACCTGGTCGTAGGCCACGGCAAAGTCCTCGTCAATCACTTCAAACTGGTCGGGGGTGATGGCGATGCCGTCCAGCTTGCGCGTCCACTCGCACATGGCTGCATCGCCGCGTTTGCGCACATCTTTTAAGATGCGGCGCACCACTTCTTCGGGCGGGATATCCTCGCCAAAAGTTTTGATGGTGCGCTCGCGCATGGCGGGCGTGACCGGGAATTCGTCAATTGGTTTGCGGGCAAGAATGCCTGCCAGGGCGGCGTCAACTTCGTAGATGTTTAGCATGGTTGATATAAACCTGTGTGGTCGGCGCCCAATCGAAGATTGGCGACCTCACAGGTTTCAAGAAACAATCGTCCCAATTACCCGCTCCAGCACACGCACGGCGCGTTCAAACTCGTGCACATACACATGCTCGATGGGTGTGTGATCCAAATTAGAGTCGCCGGGGCCATACGCCACGGTTGGGCATTTCCAGTACGGCGAGACCACGTTCCAATCGCTGGTGCCGGTTTTTAGTTTGAGTGAGGGCCGCAGTTTTTCTTCGCGGATGGCGCCAAGAAAGGCATACACCAGTGATGTGTTGCGCTCTGCTTTTACCGCTGGCTCATTGCCGCGAAAGTTAATCGTGGAGGCCACTTTGTCCAGTGTGCTGTTGGCTTTGAGCGCGTCAAACTCGGTGAGGATGCGCTGCTGAAGCTGGGCAGGGGTAATCTCTGGCGGCAAGCGAAAACCCATGAACATATCGCACCACTCGCGCAGGCCATCATCGCCAGCTTGAATATCGCGCAGCTTTGGCATGAGCAAATCAAAGGCATCGCCCTTCATCCCGTTATACAAGTCGGACATCGTGTGGATGGAGTTCCACAATTTCACGGCGTATTCGCTGGGGTTGGGGCCGGGGCGGGCGGTGTGCTGCGAGGGCTGTTCCATGTGCACCTCGGCCAGCAGGCGGCCTTTGTAGCCCAGCGTCACCGAGCCGCTGGCGCTGGGTTCGCCAATGATGCACAAGGCGGGGTTAAATTGGGTGATGGCGTACCGGGCGCCCTTGGCGTATGCGCTTTCCTCGCCGCTGGCGCCAATCACCACAATTTGCCAATCGTTTGTTTTGCCAATGAATTTGCGCGCGGCTTGAATAAACGCGCACAACGGGCCTTTGGCATCCACCGAGCCGCGCCCATACAGTTTGCGGCCTTGCACGTCATCTTCGTATCGCACCGGCACATCGCCATCCACCGTGTCTATGTGACCGAGGAAAACGAGTTGCTTGCTGCCATTGCCAATTACGCCCACGACGTTGTCGGCATCATCTACCCAGGCGCGGTCATAGCCAAAAACGGTCATGGCGCGCGCCAGAAAATTCGCCACTTCGCGCTCATGCCCGCTCAGGGACTTGATGCGCACTGCTTGTTCAAGAAGTTCAATCATTTTTGTAAATATACTCTGTCTTAGATTTCGCATTTCCGAGAAAAAGTGTGGTTAAATATTAAAGGGAAGGATATATACGAAACGGATGTTCGAATGATGTTGGTTTATTGATTTGATCACACGTATTCCAAACGGGGTATTGTGATATAGAAGGAATATTGAGGGCAGAAATATGGAACGTCAAAATCTATATTCAAGGGGAATAGGTTTGTGCTTGCGGATTGCGCTGGTACTAAGCTGTGCTTTTGTCGTCCGCCCCCCATCTGTTGAAGCGCATGAGGCGCAGAATGCACTGCCAGTTGCATGCACCAGCATGGCGTTGATTGCCCGAAATAACAGCTCAGTTCCAGTCACGGTAACAAACAATGGGTTTTTGGTTGTCGCCAATTTGCCGCCAAAGGCTTCTAAATCTTTTAAAGGTTGCCCCGAAACCGTGAGAGCGTATTCGGCAAAAGGCCGCACAGTTGCCCTTTCTATAACCAAAGCGGGAAATCGCATCACCATAAAGTAGCCCTCGCGCGAGCAACAAACTCATTAAATAATTATCAGGCATCCCGCAAGTCGCATTTGCTACAATCCTGCGCGACATGACGCGCAATGAACCCATCCGGCTGCTCCACTTTGCCGATATTCACATTGGCATGGAAAATTTTGGCACGATTGACCCAGCGACCGGGCTGAATACCCGCGTGCTGGATTTTCTTTCGCGGTTAAAGGAGATCGTTGACTACGCCATCAACAACCAGATAGATTGCGTGTTGTTTGCTGGCGATGCGTTTAAGACCCGCGACCCCAACCCAACTTACCAGCGCGGGTTTGCCCGGCAAATTATGCGGCTGAGCCGGGCCGACATACCCACCGTGCTGCTCGTTGGCAATCACGATATGCCTGTCATGGAGCGCCGCGCCACCAGCGTGGATATTTACCAGACGCTGGAAGTGCCAAACATCGTTATTGGCGAGCGCGAAGAAGTGCATGTGATTGAGACAAAGCGCGGCAAACTGCAAATTGCCACCGCGCCCTGGCCTCAGCGAAGCCGCCTGCTCAAAGACACCACGTTTCACGGAAAAACGCAAGATGAGCTTGACCGCGAGCTGGAGCGCATCATTGGCGAGGAGTTGCAGAGGTTGGCGCAAGAGACCGACCCCAGCCTGCCCGCCGTGCTAACCGGCCACTTCAGCGTGACCGGCGCAACATTTGGCAGCGAGCGCAACGTGATGGTGGGCCGCGATGCCATCATCAGCCTAAGCGCCCTCGCCCACCCTGCCTGGGATTACGTGGCGCTGGGACACATACACAAACACCAAAATCTTAACAAGGATGGCTACCCGGCCGTTGTGTATTCCGGCAGCCTGGAGCGAATTGACTTTAGCGAGGAAGACAGCGCCAAGGGTTTTTGTTTGGTGGAATTGCGGCGCGGCGAGACGACCTGGCAGTTTATGCCCCTGCCCGTGCGCGATTTTGTGACGATTGAGGCCAACTGCCTGAATGACGGCGACACGCCAACCGAGGCTGTCATCCGCGCGATTGAGCGCCGCGAGATCAAAGATGCCATCGTGCGGGTGCGCATCAAGCTGGCGCAAGAACAGGAATCCAAGTTGCGCATCAAAGAGATTGAAAACGCGCTGAGCGAGGCGCGTTACATCGCCGGAATCTCGCGCGAGGTGCAGCGCGATGCCCGCCAGCGCATTGGTTTGCTCAACGCCGAGTCGCTCACCCCCGCGCAACTGGTCGAGCAATACTTCATCAGCAAAAGCGTGCCAGAAGAGCGCATGCAGGAGCTGCTGGGGCTGGCGCGGCAAATCATTGAAAATTAGTTCCAAGCTCTGTCATTCGCACTATCATTCGCACTAGATCACATGTTTACTTTTTCTGCGCGGTTAAAACAAAGCCTTTTGCTCTTGCCTGTGTTGATGACGCTCCTGACCGCCTGCGACCCAGCCAGCCTGCCCTTGCCCGCGCCGGTCACGCCCACACCCAACCCCTACAACTTTCGGATATCGCTCTCGGTTTACCCCAATGACCCCGAAGCCGATTTTCTAAACAAAGTGTCGGCTGCAAAAACCCGCGCCTACATGAAAATGTATATGCTCACCGATTTCCGCATGGTGGATGCGCTGGCAAAGGCAAAGAAAAGTGGCGCAGATGTGCGGGCCATCGTGGAGCAGGATATTCCCTTTGCGGGCGATGTGGCGAAGGCCGCCTACGACAAGCTGACGGCGGCGGGCATCCCCACAAAATACGCCGGGCCGGCGTTCAAGTTATCTCACGAAAAAAGCTACGTAATTGACAACGAAGCGATTGTGGACACGGCCAATATGACCTTTAGCGCGTACACCCGCAACCGCGAGTTTGCCATCACCACCGCCAACAAAGACCAGGTAGATGAAATTGCGGCTTCATTTTTGGCCGATTGGAACCGCACCGCATTTACGCCCACCGTGACCGCGCTGGTCTGGTCGCCAGAGAACGCCCGCGTAAAACTTTCTGCGCTGGTGAAGCGCGCCACCAAAACGCTGGATGTTTACGCCGAAATTGCGCAAGACAAAGAAATGCAGGCTCTGCTGGTAGATCGCGCCCAAAACGGCGTGGCGGTGCGGTTTCTCATTTCGCCCAATTCATCCACCGCCACAGACACCGACGCCGCAGGGCTGGATCAGCTTCAGCGCGGCGGGGTGAAAGTGCGTTACCTCACCAGCCCATACGTGCATGCAAAAGTGTTTGTGGTGGATGGCGCTCTGGCCTACGTTGGCTCGCACAATTTCAGCCGCAGCTCGCTGGAGCTAAATCGCGAGCTGGGCATCATCTTCTCTGACCAAACCGCCATTGTGCGTTTGTGGACCACGTATGAGGCGGATTGGGCGAAAGGCAAAGATAGATAAGACGGCTATTCTTGCTGCTTAACACCCGTCTTCCGTCTTCCGTCTCGCGTCACCAATGCCATCACTTCCTCAGTCAGCTTTTGGTTGATGGGTGTTGGAACGCCCACGCGCCGCCCAGCTTCGACCACCGCGCCATTTAGCCAGTTCACCTCGCTGCGGCCCGTGTGATTCTGCGCATCGTAAAACAACGAAGGGCGCTTATCGCCGCGCCCGCCCGCCACCGCCTTTGCAAAGACGGGTTGCAGCGCCACGGCGGGCAAAAATCGCACCGCCTGCGCCAACGCAAACGCGGGCGCGCCGGGCAGATTCACAAAACCAATCTTGTCCATCCTCATCACCGCGATGATTTCTTTGAGCATACCCAGCTCCTGGCGGAACAAAAGCGGATCGGCGTAAATCTGCGCCACCGTTTTGCCCGTGACCGCGCTGGCCGCGTTACCCATCACATTGAGGAACAACTTGGACCACTTCATGGCGCGGGGGTCGGGGTAGAGCGTGGCGGCAAGCGCAGACGGGAGACGGAAGACGGAGGACGAACTGGAAGCGTTTCCGTCTTCCGTCTCCCGTCTCCCGTCAAAAAATGCCAGCCCCTCTCCCCCGCTCAGCTTTTCCACCTTCACCGCGCCGGGGGCCAAATGCGAGATGGGCGTGGTGGTGGTCGCGGCAATCACCCGCGCCGCGCCAAACGCCTGCGCAAATTTTTCTTCTGCGCCAACGCCATTTTGGAAAGTGAGGAAAACCAAATCTGGCAAACGCTCTGCCAGCGGGCGCAATTCGCGAATGGCCTCGTCCACATCGTAGGCTTTGACGCACACCAGCGCGGCGTCAAACTGCATCATGGCGCACTGAGCCGCGCTGACCGCCGCGCGGACGTTGCGCAACTGCCACGTTTCGCCGCTGGGCAGCGCGGCGCGCAACCCCTCGCGCGAGACGGCCTGCACAAACGGCTCGCGGCCAACCAGCGCCACCTCATGCCCGCCGTGCGCCAGCTTTGCGCCCAGCCAGCTCCCAACTGCGCCCGCGCCAAAAACAAGAAAATTCATGGAATCTCAATCAAAACCCCATCCGTCCACGCGCCATCAGCCAAAACGCCAATGCCCACGCGTTGCGGGTAGCGGTAACTGCCCAGCTTAATTTGCCAGGGCTTAGGCGGCAACGAAGATGGCAGCGGCAAGTCAAACCAGTGCAAAAGCAGGTCGCCCTGCCGCCAGTTGCCCACCGAGACGCCGCCGCTGTCTTTTTGCGCGATGGTTTGATCGCCAGACAGCCAACGCGCAAACCAATGCACATCGCCCGTTGGCGGCGGTTCATTCACGCGCAGCAAAACGCCAACGCGCAGGGTCTCGGTCAACGTTTCAACGCGGGTGCCGATGAGGTCTGGCCCGCCATCCCAGTGCGCGGCGCGCGGCGTAAACGCGCCCGTGCTTGCGCCATCAACCTGCGCAAACACAAAAACCTGGCTTTGCCCAAAACTTTGGGTGATGGGTTTTGTGACCTGCAAAAATTCCCGATACGCGGCATCGGTCTGATCCGAAAAAATATATTGCGCGGGTTTGTCACTCAAAATCAAACCGGCGTTGGCATTTGCAAAACGATGCGGCTGACCGGCCAGCGCGACCTGCAAAATCGCGGCTTGCTCGTTCACCGCGGGGTCATCGCCGGGCGTGACCGCGATCACCGCGCCGTTCTTCGCCTTATCTGCGGCCTGCAACGCAAAACGCGCTGGCGCGATGGCCGTTGGGTTGCTCGCGGAAAAATCGGTGAAGACCAGCGTGGTGTACACCTGCGCGGCGATCAAAATGGCGGTGAGGACGCAGCCAATAACAAAATATGGCGAGCGATACAAACGCCCATCCGGCCCGCGCACGGTGGCCTGCCCAATCATGGCGTCAAACAAAAGCGCCATCAAAATAAACGGGATGGGATACAGCGCGGTGAAGTAGTGCATTTGCGGCGCGCGAGCCACCGCCAAAAGCGCCACCACGCCAATCCATATCAGCGAGAGGACGACCGCCAGAGGAGAGAACTCGGCGCGGATGACCGGCTTGCCCGCGCGCACTTGCGTCACCGCCGAGACACCCATCACCACGCTGCCCACAAACGCCGCCACCTGCAAGCC
>Ga0073902_10000488_pt1 | contig 23708 bp, 20 predicted proteins | sample KloWWTmeKNB19Kit_FD_66667 | JGI IMG/M metagenome (GOLD analysis project Ga0073902, IMG submission 66667) | Active sludge microbial communities from Klosterneuburg, Austria, studying microevolution and ecology of nitrifiers - Klosterneuburg... | ecosystem: Engineered > WWTP > Aerobic digester >...
GTTGGCACCGGCGCGGTGATTGGCACAGCCGGGGTTCCATCCCACCCAGAGATTTTGCCAAACATGAGCGACGAACAAAAAATTGAGCTGGTGTGGCAGGAATTTGAACGCGCCCTGATTGCGCATGTGATGCCCGAAGCGGTGGCGGCGGTGATCGTTGAGCCGGTGCAGGGCGAGGGCGGGTTCATCCCCGTGCCCCGCGAGTTTATGCGCCGCCTGCGCGAAACCTGCACAAAATATGGCATGTTGCTCATTGCGGATGAGGTTCAGGCCGGGTTTGCCCGCACCGGAAAGATGTTTGCCATTGAGCATTATGATGTCGAGCCGGACATCATTGTGATGGCGAAGAGCATGGGCGGCGGGATGCCCGTGAGCGCCGCGGTGGGCCGCGCCGAGATCATGGACAAGGTGCATTTGGGCGGCATTGGCGGCACATACAGCGGCAACCCGGTGGCGTGCGCGTCTGCGCTGGCGGCCATTGGCGTAATTGAGCGCGATGACTTGTGCGGGCGGGCGGCGCGTTTGGGCGGCATCGCCTGCGACCGCATGAAGCAAATGCAGGAAAAATATCCAATCATTGGCGATGTGCGCGGCATGGGCGCGATGCTGGCGATGGAGTTTGTGAATGACCGCAAAACCAAACAGCCGCTGGATGTGGCAAAGGTGCTCAGCATTGTGAACTACGCCAACACAAACGGCGTGATGATGATCCGCTGCGGGTTGTATTCCAACGGCGTGCGTTTCCTGTTCCCGCTTGTCATCACCGAGGAGCAATTGCAAGAAGGGCTGGATGTGCTGGAAGAAGGAATTGCGGCAGTTAGTTAAGAATTAGAAATTTGCCTTATGCAATGCGATTGAAATCGCGCTTTGCGGGCATTTTGCCGAATGTCGGCCTGCGCCGACATCCATGCGTCCGCGCAGGTGGACGCTCAGCCGAAGGCTCACGAGGCGCGATTTCAATCGCAAAGCCTAATTGCGTAAGGCGAGATGCGAATTGCGAATTATGAGCAATTTCTTCGTAATGCGTAATTCGTAATCCGTAATTGGTTAAAATTTAAACGCCAATCCTTTAAGGTTGGCGTTTTTATTTATCAAGAGGTGACAAAGTTACCCAAAATGAATGAAGTCCGCGAAGAACAAACCCAAAACGCGGGCGCCAATGCTGTGACCGTAAATGCAGTGCAGCAGGGAGCGCCTGGTTGACCCTAACCTGGCACCGGCCAAAATCCGGCAAGGAGCATCTTGAGTGACATATTAATCACAAACACGCGCCCCGAACATCTTTCGCACTGCGCTGAACTTCAGCGGCTTTGCTTCCCCACGCTTGCGCCCGCAGAACAATTGAGCGAAGCGCACATTGCCAATCACATCCGGCTTTTTCCGGAGGGGCAATTTGTGGCGATTGAAAAAGAAACTGGAATTGTGGCTGGCATGACCGCCGGTTTGCGAACCCATTTTGATTTTGAGCACACCCACGGCCACACCTATCTGCGCGCCATCAGCAATGGCTGGTTTTGGCGGCACAACCCGCGCGGAAATTATTATTACGGCGCGGACATGAGCGTTCACCCGGATTATCGCGGGATGGGCATTGCGCGCAAATTTCATGACGCGCGCAAGGATTTGTGCAAGCGCCTAGGCCTGAAAGGGCAGGTGGTGTGCGGCATGATCCCCGGTTTTTCTGAATACAAAAACAAACTAACCGCCCACGAATACATGCGGCTGGTGATGGATGGCAAGCTGTATGACAGCACCTTTAGTACCCAATTGCGCAACGGCTTTGTCTGGCGCGGGATGATTGCCAACTATGTGCAAGACCCGCCCACCGATGGCTGGGCCACCCTGCTGGAATGGCGCAATCCCGCTTACACCGAATTTTCTCTGCCCCGCGCCCCGCTTCACCCGGTGTATGAGGAATTGGCGCGAGTCGCTCGCTGAGTGCAAAACCCAAAGTGCAAAACCCAAAGTGCAAAGAAGAACAATCGCGTTCTATACTTTGCACTTTGAACTTTGCACTTAAATAAATGGCCGAAGCAATAAAACCCACCCGCACTGGCATTGCGCGAGTGCTTTCGCGGCGCAACGCGGAGCTGGATGCCATCCGAGAAATTTTCCAGGCATTTAACGCCTCGTCCGATCTGCACTCCATCCTGACCAGTGTGACCAAAACGACCACCGGCGCGCTCAAAGCCGATTCATGCTCCATCTACCTGCTGGATGCGCCCGCTGGCAAGCTGATGCTGAAAGCCACCACCGGGCTATACCCAGACGCGGTGGACAACGCTTTTTTGGTGATGGGCCAGGGGTTGACCGGCTGGGCCGCCCAGAGCCAGCAACCGGTGGCGGTGCAAGACGCGTGGGATGACCCGCGTTTTTATATGATCCCCGACACGCGCGAAAGGTCGTTTAAGTCGCTCCTTGCGGTTCCCCTCACCAGCGGAGAGCGTGTGATTGGCGCGATGAACGTGCAAACGCTCACGCGGCGCAGGTGGACGGATGGCGATATTGAATTTGCGGCGCTCATTGCAGATGTGGTGGCGGGCGTGCTGGAACGCGCCGTGCTGCACGAAGAAAGCGAGCGCAAAATCCGCGAGCTAAGCGCCATCTCTGAGGTGAGCAAAGCCGTGACCGCGCCGGTGTATTTGGATGAAACCCTGCGCGTGGTGGCCGAGATGGCCGCCCGCGCGGTCTCGGCGCGGCGGTGTTCGCTGCTGCTTTTGGATGAAAGCGACCGCGCCTTTGTCTCTCGCGCGGTATTTGATGAGGTTATTGAAACACCCACCGAGCCGGTTTGGTATTTGGATCAACTGCCCTTGCGCGAGCCGGACACGCTGGTGGATGAGCCGCTGTTAATTGATGAGGCGCAAACTGAATTGATTGGCGCGCACGCCAAGTGGGTGCGCATCAGCGGGTTGCGCGCGTTGTTGTGCGTGCCGCTGGTGGTGCATCAAAAACGCATTGGGCTGATGAATGTGTGGCGGGCCGACACCGCCGCTTTTGATGACACGCAAATTGAGTTGTGCACCACCCTTGCCAACCAAATCGCGCTGGCGATTGAAAATGCGCATTTGGTGGGCAACGCGGCCATTGTGCAAGAAATGCACCACCGCGTAAAAAATAATCTGCAAAACATCGTCATGCTTTTGCAATTGCAAATGAGCAGCGATAGCCAGTTGAGCGCGAAGGAAGTGCTGCAAGAAAGCGTGAATCGCATCATGTCCATTGCCGCGGTGCACGACGCGATGGCGCACGGCGGGCTGCGGTTGGTGGACGTGAAGGAAGTCATCCAGAAAGTTGTCACGCTCACCTACGCCAACATGACCCGCCCCGACCAAACGCTGGAAATTGAGGTGAAGGGCGAGGGGCAAAAACTTTCGGCGCGGGCGGTCACCTCCATTGCGCTGTGCGTGAACGAGCTGGTGCAAAACTCGCTGGAGCACGCCTTTGTTGGCCGCGATGCGGGCAAAGTCACGGTCACACTTTCTCGCAGAAATGGCAGCATTGTGGTTGAAGTGCGCGATAACGGGCGCGGCAGCGACCTGGGCCAGGACGCCATTCACTCCAGCCTGGGGTTGAACATCGTCAACACGCTCGTCACCGAGGATTTGCGCGGCACGTTTGTGTTTAGGCGCAGCGCCAAGGTGGGCATGGTGGCGGTGATTGAAGCGCCCGTGGCGATTTTGTGAAGTGAGACGGAGGACGGAAGACGGAAGACGGTACTTTGACAAGCTCAAACCGAACAGGGTCCAAAAAGAAAATCATCCGTTTATCCTGAGCGCGAGCGAAGTGAGCCACTGAGCCTGACGAAGGACGAAGGATGGCTGTCTTACCCAATGCATACCTTCCGGGCGCGGGGGGCCGCCCTGAGCTTGTCGAAGGGCGAATGGGAACTTCCAAAGAAAATCGTCCGATCATCCTGAGCGCGAACACGAGGAACGAGCGTGAGCCACTGAGCCTGACGAAGGGCGAAGGATGGCCCTCTTGCCCGGCGCATATCTTCGCGGGTGCGGGGGCCGCCCTTCGACAAGCTCAGGGCGAACGGGCAAAATACTTTTCTCCGCTCATCCTGAACGCGAACGGAATTATTTTTGCGCGTGTAAAATGCCCGAATGTCGTTCTGGGTTTACATTCTTCGATGCGCGGATGACAGCTATTACACAGGTCATACGGATGATCTTCAACGCAGGATTACGCAGCATCATGCGGGCGAATTTCCAGATTGCTATACGTTCTATCGCCGACCCTTGCAACTGGTTTTTACTCAAACCCTTGCCACCAGATTGGAAGCGTTGGAATCCGAACGGCAAATCAAAGGCTGGAGTCGCAAAAAGAAAGAAGCCCTCATTCGCGGGGATTGGGACGAAGTATCTCGCTTGGCTAAATCATCAAGTAATAAAAACAAAACCACCCGCTCAGCGCGAACGGGAACTTGAAAAGAAAATCGTCCGCTCATCCTGAGCGCGAACGCGAGGAACGAGCGTGAGCAGTCGAAGGATGGCCGTCTTGCCCGGCACATATCTTCGCGGGCGCGGGGGGTCGCCCTTCGACAAGCTCAGGGCGAACGGGCATATTATTTTTCTCTGCTCATCTCAAGCGCGGGCGAACGGGAATTTGGAAAGAAAATCATCCGCTCATCCTGAGCGCGAGCGAAGTGAGCCACTGAGTCTGACGAAGGGCGAAGGATGGCCGTCTTGCCCGGCACACATCTTCGCGGGTGCAGGGGGGCGCCCTTCGACAAGCTCAGGGCGAACGGGCATGCCAATCGTCTCTCGTCTAAAAAAAACACCCCCTATAATAAATTTCCGTGATGACACACAAAAAACTTTTTATACCCGGCCCAGTTGAGGTACGCCCGGAGATTTTGGAAGCTCAGGCGCAATGGATGATTGGGCATCGCGGCAAGGACTTCGAAACGTTGTATGCCCGAATTCAGGGCAACTTGCAAAAGGTGTTTTTCACCACTCAGCGCGTGTTTGTCTGCGCATCCAGCGGCACCGGCCTCTGGGAGGGCGCGGCGCGCAACTGCGTGGGCGAGAACGGCGTGCTGGCCACCGTGTGCGGCGCGTTTAGCGAACGTTGGGCCGATGTGTTTGAGCGCAACGGAAAAGATGTCACGGTCATCTCCGTGCCCGAAGGAAAACCCATCACCCCAAAGATGGTGAGCGACGCCCTGACCGCCCGCGCGGCCAGCGGCAAGCCGCCGTTTGATGCGATTGCCATCGTGCACAACGAAACCTCGTGCGGATTGACCAACCCGCTGGAAGACATTGTGGCCGTGGTCAAGGCGCAATCGCCATCCACCTTTATTTTGGTGGACGCGGTGAGTTCTTTGGCTGGCGTGAAGATTGACTTTGATGGGCTGGGTCTGGATGTGCTGCTCACCTCATCGCAAAAATGTTTTGGCCTGCCGCCCGGTTTGGCGATGGCCGCCGTGAGCGACCGCGCTTTGGAATTTGCCAAGGGCGTGAAAAATCGCGGTTATTACTTTGATTTTGTGGAGCTTGAGGCGTTCCACAAAAAGAACAACACGCCCGCCACGCCGGCCATCTCGCTTTTGTTTGCGCTAGATAAACAACTGCAAGACATGCTGGCCGAAGGGCTGGACGCGCGGTATGCCCGCCACGCGCATTTGGCGCAAATTACGCATGACTGGGTGGAGGAGATGGGTTTTGCGCTCTTCCCGGAATCGGGCTACGCCAGCCAAACCGTCTCTTGCGTGGCGAACACGCGTAATGTGGATGTCTCGGCGCTCAACAAGTTTCTGGGCGCCAAGGGGCTAAATATTTCGGATGGTTATGGGGCGCTCAAACAAAAAACCTTCCGTATTGCGCACATGGCCGATATGCAAGAGAGCGATATGCGCGAGTTGTTTGGGGCGATTGGGGAGTTTCTGAAATAGAAGACGATGGACGATGGACGATGGACGATTTGTATCGTCTATGGTCTATCGTCCATCGTCCAATAGCTACTTCTCTCTTTCCACAATCCCAGTCAGGCAGCCAATGGCGCCGGCGGCTTTGCTCAGTTCATCGGTGGGCACGGCCACGCAGTTCACGCCCAGTTCTTCGTAAAATTCCTGGGTGATGGGGTTGCCGCCGCACATGAGGATTTTTCGCGGCCCCAGCGTGACCATATTCATCGCCAGGCCATCGCGCACCTCGTTTTCATCTGGGATATACGCCACGCGATACCCGCGCGACTTGAGCGCCTCCACCCCGCGATGCACCAGCCGCATGGGCCACGCAATGGCCAAATCTTTGTCCACAATACGGATCATGCCCATCATGTGCATGGTGCCAAACGGCAGGTCAATTTGGATCACGTCCACGCCCATCCAGCGCAGGGCATCGGTCACCTGGGCCGCGCCTTCGTCGTTGGTGCGCAGGCCGCGCCCCAGCAGCACGGTTTTGTCATCCAGCCACATCGCGTCTGCGCCTTCAAATGTGCCGCGCCCGCCAACGCTGCGGATGATGGGCACACCCATCGCCGCGAGCCGTTCTGCGGCCACGCGCTCCTCGCCCGCGCGCACCGCCGATGCTGGCCGCGCCAAAATTGCGCCTTCGGGGGTCATAAACATCAGGTCGGCCATGAACATTTGGTTGGGGCGGGGCTGTTCGCGCGGGTCAAGATAATGCACCGCCACGCCCGCGTCTCGGTAGGCTTGCGCCATGCCATCGTGCTGGGCCTGGGCTTTGGCCAAATTTAGCGGGGCCAGCATGTTCACCGCGTTAAAGTCATCGGCAGAGGCGGCCAGTTCTGCGCCGGGCTTGTGCAGCACCACGCGCTTGAGCGGCTTCCATTCAGAAGTCATCCCAAAGTGGCCCCACTCGTGCCCGGCCTCTTGGGCGATGGCGCGTGGGCGCGGCGTCCAGCCCTCGCCGCCATAAGCCGATTTTGTGTGCGAGTATTGCCGAAGCCCGGGGTTTGAGCCGGAGGTGTTTGGGGATGTGGTCATGGTTTGTTGATGGTTATTCGTTGATGGTTATTGGTTGTTGGTTGATAAGCGCGGGATGAAATCCTATGTTCATCAACCAACAACCAACAACCATCAACCAACATTTTTACGGTTTTGCAGTCGGAATCCGCCCAGAGCTGTCTTGCATCAACTGCCCGGCGCGGATGCGGATCATGGCGCTGAGTTGCGGGTTGTTTAGTTTCTCGGCCAACGCGCTCGCCGTGTCCAGATCGGCCAACGCGCGGGTGAAGTCCTCTTTATTTTCCCAGGCGTTCGCCCGCAGAAAATAGGCAATTGGGTCATCGGGCGCAAGCTGAATCGCGGCGTTTAGATCATTCATCGCCTTGTCGGTCTCGGTCAGCCGCAAATAAATATCCGCGCGCAAAGTCAAAAAGTCAAGCTGCGATTTGTATCCGGCGCGGCCAGCGGCCATGCTCTGAGCCGCATCGGCCAGGCTGAGTTTATCGCCCAGTACACCGCGCCAGGTTAAAAGCTCGGCGTTGGTGGGCGTAATCGCCAGCCCGGCGTCAATTGCGCCCAGCGCCTTTGGCAAATCGTTCGCGCCGATGGCTCTCAGGGCGGCGTTTGTGGCATCGCCAACCGGGTCGGGGGGGAACAAAATTTCGCGGAACGCATATCCCATCAACCCCAGCAACAAGCACATGCCCACAATTGCCCCCAGCCAGGTGAGCCGCTTGCGCTGAATGCCCGCCACGATGTCATCCAGCCGCCACCACGGATCTTTTGAGTTGGGCGCGAGCTGGGTGCGCAGTTCCGCATACGCGCCCACGCCGCCCGCCGCCCGCACCAACGCGCTGGCGCGGCGGGTCGTCGCCTCGCTCACGTTTTGCAGGCGCACCAGCTCCGGGCGCACATCCACGCCCTGCGCCTCCAGCGCATCCAGCAGGGTGTGCGCCTCGGTGGCGCGGGTTAGCAGGGCGATGGCGCTTTGGCTGGCGCCGGATTGCGGCAAAAGCGCCTCGCATTCGGTCAGGTGTCCGCGCAGCGTATCCAGGTCGTTCAGGTCGCCAGGTTGTTGTTGAAGTTTTCCCATTTTAGAGTGCAAAGCGCAAGGGTAACCCGGCTCTTGTTACTTTGCGCTTTGCACTTTGCACTCCTTAAGCGTAGCGTTGTCATCATTAAACACGAACACGCCGTTGATGCGCCCGCCTTCCAGCACGCCGCTCAGCCAGTGGCGGGCGTCGGCCCACATCAAGTCAAATGGCAGTTGGTTGATGGGATACCAGACCGGCGCGATCTCATCGGTTTCGGATGGCTCGCCCAGCCAGCGCTGCGCCACAAAAACATGGGCAATCATGGTGTAAGCCGCCTTGTTGGGGAAGCGAAAATCGGCGATGCCGCGGAACTCCAGGTCGGCCTCATCCACCACCACCCGCGTTTCCTCGCGCAGCTCTCGCGCTGCGGCGGCGGATGGCGTTTCGCCCGGCTCAATTTTGCCGCCAATGCCCACAATTTTGCCCGCGCCCACGCCGGTCTTCTTGCGGCCCAGCATCACCTCGCGGGTGCCATCGGGCGCGGTGCGCAGCAAAAAACATTCGGTTACGTGGGGGGTGGTCATGATTTTCGAAGAACAAATAAATTCTTATCAACAAAAAAAGAAAAAAACGTTAATTTGACCATAACAACTAACGCTCATGTTAATTCAAGCGCGTCCAAAATTGCCGGAGAAATGAACTGTTTATTTCGTTTATTCCCTGTTGTTTCAATAAGTATTCCTTCGTCAAGAAGAATTTGCAATGCCCGAACGGTGCTAGGGTAAGTGGCATTAAATTTTTTTGCTAATGGGTTCACGGCCTAACCTCAAAGAATTTAATGTTTATCTGACCAGAAAAATATTTTCATTGGCAAAAATCTTTTCCAGAACATCCTTGATGGAGGCATACGTTTTGTCGTTGACCTTGAGCGTCACTTCAATATGGGCAAAACCCGGCTCACCAAATTTTTTCACCAACTGCGGCTCTAATTCGGCCACAAGCCCATCCCGCGAAAGCTGAACAGAGACCAGCCCGCCGTAACTGCCATACGATTGGTCGTTGACCTCAAAATAATACGCGCTGTCTTTGATGCTGAGATCGCGCGAGAGCATCAGCACCGATGGCTGGTCGGGGTTGCTTTCCGGGTCGGCAAACAGGGCGTTGGCTATGGGCAAACCGCCATCTATTTCTATAACCTGCGCCTTGAATTTCATGAGTATATTTGCGATATGCTTAGTTTGCCGTTTTTGGCAAACAAGGGTTTTATTTCTCCATTTGCCTTTGCCTCTTTGGCTTCGTCAATAAACATCCGCGCCACATCCGCAGGCATGGCATTTAGCGCCGCGTCAAACTCTGTTTCACCTTTGTTTTGTGTCGCCAGAAACTGGGCGTAATGAAGAACCTCGCGGGCCAATTCTTCGGACATGCCCCCAACCAGTTTGCTCAGTTTTTGTTTTGTGGAAGGTAAAACTTTTTGCATAGTCGCATTCTGCCACGAAAATCAGCTTTTCAGCATTCTGCATTCAGACTTCCGCATTTATCTCACTCTTCCAATTTCAACATCGCCATAAATGCCTCTTGCGGAATTTCCACGCTGCCCACCATCTTCATGCGCTTTTTGCCTTCTTTTTGTTTTTCCAGCAATTTGCGTTTGCGGGTGATGTCGCCGCCGTAACACTTGGCCAGCACATCTTTGCGCATGGCGGGCTTGGTCTCGCGGGCGATGATCTTGGCCCCAATCGCGGCCTGAATTGGCACCTCGAACATTTGGCGCGGGATCACCTCTTTGATTTTTTTGGTGAGCAGCCCGCCTTTGTATTGCGCGTGATCCCGATGCACGATCATGCTCATGCTGTCCAGCGGGTCGCCGTTTACCAGAATGTCCATCTTCACCAGCTCGCCGCTGCGATATTCGTCAAAGTGATAATCCAGCGAGGCGTAGCCTTTGGTGTAGCTCTTGAGTTTGTCGTAAAAATCCACAATCATCTCGGCCAGCGGCAACTTATACGTGAGCATGACGCGGTTGGTGTCCAGATATTCCATGTTCACGTTCTCGCCGCGCCGCTTGGTCACCAGCTCCATGATCGGGCCAATAAATTCTTTTGGCGTAAAAATCTGAATCTTCATCCACGGCTCGCGCATTTCTTGCAGCTTGCTGGGGTCTGGCATGTCCGATGGCCGATCCACCTTGACCACATCGCCGCCCATCAAAACCGCCTCGTATTCCACGCTGGGCGCGGTCACCACCACGTCCAGGTCATACTCGCGCTCCAGCCGTTCCTGAATAATCTCCATATGGAACATGCCCAAAAACCCCACGCGAAAACCAAACCCCAGCGCGGCGCTGGTCTCTGGCACAAACGTGAGTGAGGCATCGTTCAACTGCAATTTTTCCAGCGCATCGCGCAAGAGGGGGTAATCGTCGGTGTAAGTCGGGTAAATCCCGGCGAACACCATCGGCTTGGCGGGCTTGTATCCCACCAAAGGCTCGGCGGGATTCTGCGCGTCCACCAGCGTATCGCCCACCCGCGCCTCGCGCACGCTCTTGAACCCGGTGGCGATGTAACCCACCTCGCCCGCGTTGAGCGCGCCGGTGATCGTCATGCGCGGGGTGAACGCGCCAATCTCAATCGGCTCGCACGCCGCGCCGGTGGCAAACAGCCGCAGCTTGGTCTTCATGTTCACCGAGCCGTTCATCATGCGCACGTAGGCAATCACACCCTTGTAGGCATCGTAATGCGAGTCAAAAATCAGGGCTTGCAGTTGGGCCGATGGCTCGCCGACCGGCGGCGGCACATCGCTCACCACGCGCTCCAGCACCTCGCGTATGCCCAACCCTTCTTTCGCGCTAATTTTCAAAATGCGGGATGGGTCATCGCCGAGCAAGTCGCCCACTTCCTTCGCCACTTCATCCGGGCGGGCGTGCGGCAGGTCAATTTTGTTGATGACCGGTATCACGTGCAGGTCGGCTTCCAACGCCAAATACAGGTTTGCCAGCGTTTGCGCTTCAATTCCCTGCGAGGCGTCCACCACCAGCAACGCGCCTTCGCAGGCGTTCAGGGCGCGGCTCACCTCGTAGGTAAAGTCCACGTGCCCCGGCGTGTCAATCAGGTTGATCTCGTACTCGATGCCATCGGCGGCGGTGTAATTCATGCGCACCGCGCTGGCCTTGATCGTCACGCCTTTTTCGCGCTCCAGATCCATCGAGTCGAGCAGTTGCTCGTGCATTTCGCGCTTGCTCACGGTGCCGGTGGCTTCTAAAAGCCGGTCGGCCAGCGTGCTCTTCCCGTGATCCACATGCGCGATGATGCAGAAATTTCGTATGCGTTTGAGGTTTTCCATTACCGCGAAGGATTATAGCGGGTGCAATCGTAGAAATTGCAAGATTATTTCCGAAAGGGTTATAATTTTAGTTGCTGAGATCGCTAAAACATCCGATTTTAGGGGATATTGGCCGTGATCAAAACAATTTTGGGGTTTTTATTGAAATTCAATAAACGAATTTTATTTCTTAATCATGAAAGACATATTTATTAATGCCATAAAAAGAAAAAACAAAGTTGTATTAACCTTTTTCTCAAAGGAAGATGGTCACTTGCTAAAACGCAAATGTGCCCCAATGGATTTCGGGCCTAGTCGCAGAGCAAAAGACAAAGCCGACCGCTTTCATCTGTGGGACTATGACAGCGATACAAAAGTTCACGTTCTTAGCCTCAGCCAAAATCAAATTACCAACATTGAGGTAATAGATGAAAAATTTGATCCTGCGGAATTTATTACTTGGGACACAAAGAAATCACCTTGGTTTATAACGCGAGAGTGGGGAAATTTCTCGTAAAACTCAATTCTTCTATGTTCTTCAAAATTTTCTTTCTTGCATTCCCGTAACAATATGACTCTGAGGCAGCAAAATGAAAATAAAGAGTTTAACAATTGATGGCTTCCGTTGCCTTCAAAACTTTCAAGTCTCTTTTGAAGACGATATTACGGTTATCGTAGGAGAAAATGACAGTGGAAAGACCTCATTAATTGAGGCTCTTAAAGTAATCACCCAGAATAGACGAATTGAAATTGACGATTTTTCAAATGGTTTCGAAAAAATAAACATAGCTGTTGAAATTGAAGATTTTGTGTTTAATAAGATTTATCAAAAATCCGGCAATCAAATAACCGAATTACCTTTAGATGTAAAGCCGAAAGAAACCTTTCTCAAAGAAACTAAAAAACTATTTGAAGACCCAGGTTTTGATATCACTGTTCCATCTAACATTGAAAAGATACGCTCGATTGCCAAGAAGTTCGGCCAGTCTGTTCGAAGCAATTCAAACAATGAGACACTAAGAAATGGAATATTAGATATTGTTAATAAAAACCTAGGCAGCGGGCAATTAACAATTAGTCCATCTCAGTTTCCTAAGTTTAACAACATTCAGTTGGATGGAAGGCAGTTTGAAAATGTGACTTCCTTTTTTAAAGAAGTTTTTCTTAAAGAGAAACAAGGAAGCATCTGGCAAGAAAAAGTCGAGTCTGGAAAGACAATTGAGGAATTCGTTAAGGAGATTCTTGATGTTTATTCACAACAAATTTCTGACGAAATGAATGGCACTGGGATCAAGGATAAGATTAGGCTTTTCCTGAAGAATCTCACAGATATAAAAATTGAACCAATATATCAAACGAGAGATTTAAATATTGATGCAAAAGTAAAATTTTTAGAAAACGGCACTGAAATTAACTTGGAAAAAAAGGAGATGGCACAAAACGCAGGATTAGCATGGCGTTGTTAGAATTTAAAAAGGAACAAGAAAAATTAAAGGAAGACGCGTCAACCATTTATTTGCTTGATGAACCTGATACACATCTCCATGCAGGGGCACAGATTGATTTGCTAAAAACTTTGCAATCTTTCGCAAGAGCTGACAATCAGGTTATATTAACTACTCACTCACCATTTTTGATTAATTCTGTAAAACCCCACCAGTTGAGGCTACTTGAAAGGGGAACAAATAATTGTTCGAAGATAAAGTGCCTAGAAGGCAACGCAGATATATCAGCGGAGGTTTTGCAATCAATTGGCATCGAGAATGTTCAGCTATTTTTTGCCAGAACAATAATAATTGTGGAGGGTGAAACAGAATATGAATTTATCACAAACTATTATTTAAAGGCATTTAATCGCAGTATCAACTCGGATTTGATCAAAGTTATCAATGTTGGCGGCATAAAAAACATATATGGATTCGCAAAGGGTGTGCTTGCATTGCATAAGGCTGCCGGTGTTTTTGCGGTTTTTGATAATGACTTATCAGATGATTTGCGCGATTTGATAAGTCACCTTCAAATTCTTCCTGAAAATAAATTCATTATTGGGCATAAAGAATTTGAGGACTCATTCGCGGATGATGTTCTGTTTTATTGTTGGAAAAAACATTATGAGAGCAGAAATAGAACCTGCCCAGAAAGTTGGACCCCTGACAATATATGCCAGATCAGAAACAATTGTGCATTAGATCAAGGCTTAAAATTTTCAAAACAAATTAAATCACTAAACCCTAAGGGTATAGCCATGACAAAACCTGTTTTTGGAAGAGCTTTAGCGGAGTATGTCGAGCAACAAGATTTACCGTCTCGGTTGAATGATTTGTTTCAATCATTAATAAGTTAAGTTAATATCGAATTGTTTTACCTTCCACGTATCTTGCATGCAGGTAGAAAGTTGAGAAGTCGGACTGCTTGAGCTTTTTGTAAGCCAAAAACCCGGCAAGCAAGCAGTCCGACTTCTTACACGCGGCACCCCGCCCACAAAAACCTGCCAACGTATCAAGAAACCATCTCCCTCGGCAAATGCGCCAGGCGGTTCATGTAGACCAGCACCACTTCCTCATCGTGCTCCATGTAATCCACCCGCGCGATGGCGGTGTTGCCCATGCCCAGCCACGCATCTTTATCGGGGTCCATGCCCAGCATGACAAACGCCAGCCGGCCCCAAAAATCGCCGTGGCTCACCAAGGCCACGCGGTCGCGGGTGTGGCCGTGCCGCGCGATGAGCGTTTGCCACACGCGCTGCGCCCGTGCGCGGCACTCCGCGCGTTCCTCGGGCGGTCTGCCATCCCACCAGCCGCCATCACCCAGCGTGTGTGGCAACTGAAATGAGGGAAACCGCCCCTCAAAAAAAGCGCGATTTTGGCCGGGTTTGCCTTGCGGAAGGCCGTCCTCGTTTTCCAGATAAATCCCGCCGCACTCATGAATCTCATCCCACAAAACGGGTTTGATATTCAATGCTTTGCCAACCAGATCGCCCGTGTGCGAGGCGCGCACCTGCGGGCTGACATACAAATGGGTGATAAAAAATCCGCGCACATTGTGCGGATCCCACTTTTGCACTGGTTCAATCTCGCGCGTCTCGGCCAGGTGCGCGGCCACGCGCTCGGCTTGCTTCACGCCCAGCTCGGTCAGCTCGGGGTCTTCCACGCGGTTGCTCCACGAGCCGGTTAAATCAAAAAGAAGGTTGTTTGCCGATTGGGCATGACGGATGAAATACAGTTGCATAGCCCGCCCAGTATGCCATCAGACCAGCCAGCGGTTTTTCGCCCGCCTTATAATCGCCTTGTGATTTCCGCATCGGTTCAGGATTACCTCAAGGCGATTTACGAGATCCGCGAAGACACGGGCAAGGTGAGCACCAACGCCCTCGCGGAAAAACTCGGCATCGCTGCGGCGTCCGTCACCGGTATGCTCAAAAAGCTGGCCGAGAGCAAACTGGTAATTTACGAGCCATATCAGGGCGTCACGCTCTCTCGCGCGGGAGAAAAAATGGCGCTGGAGATCATCCGCCACCATCGCCTGCTGGAGCTGTATTTGCACGAGGCGATGGGCTACGAGCTTGACCGCGTGCACGACGAGGCCGAGCGGATGGAACACGCCATCAGTGAGGAGTTTGAGGACAAAATGGCCGCCCTGCTGGGCGACCCCGCCCGCGACCCGCACGGCGATCCCATCCCCACCAAAACCGGCCAGGTCGCCAGCGTCTCGCGGCTTTCGCTCAACGAGGCGGCGACGGGCAAAACCGTGTGCGTGGAGCGCGTGCGCGACAAAGACAACGCCGTGCTGCGTCAGCTTGGGCAGATGGGTCTTTTGCCGCGCGTGTCTGTGCGCGTGGTGGATGCGGCCCCGGCGGATGTGTTGCTCATCTCCATCGAAGGCCGCGAGCCGGTGCGGCTGGCCCGCGCGTTGGCAAAAAGCGTGTTTGTGAGGGAAAAATGAGCGCTCCGGGCGGTCAAACCGCCCGGAGCGCTGGGATAACTCACTCAAAATCCTCCGCCACCAGCGGCGCAATTGCGCGCTCATCCACCGCGCCCGCATGAAACACCACAAAGCCCGCGCGGCCATCAAACCATGCTAACGTTTCTTCGCGGCGCAGGTTGGTAGGGGCGGCGCTCATCATCGCCGGGTAAGACGACCACTCCCACGCGCGGAAGTCGCTCACAAACCCGTGCTTTTGCGGGTTAAAGTGGATGTAAAAGACCAACGTGGCGAAATATTGGTCAGAGTCCACCTCAATGCGGCCAAAGTGTTCCTGGAATAATCTGCCCGTGCGGGCGTAGGCTTTGTTGATGGCCTGGGAATAAGCCTGAAACATCGAGGCAAATCCGCGCGTAACGGGGTCTAAGCGCTCCGGGCGTTCTGCCCAACTCGTTGGGACGCGCCCGGAGCGCTTGAGTTCTTCTTCGTCTTTTGTTCGAATAAGCAAATGAAAATGATTTCGCATCAGGCAATACGCAAACAAGTCCGCAACCGGCAGCATATGCTTCGCATAAAGTTTTAGAAAATACGAATAGTTTCGCGGTTCAATAAAAATGTTTTCGCGGTTGTTGCCCCGGTTGTACACGTGATAGAACTTGCCGGGTTCAAACGGTTTTTCACGGCGCATAACCCTCCACGGCTCCAGCGCTCTGGGCGGTCAAACCGCCCAGAACGCTAACTCATCCACGATCTTAGCGCTCCGGGCGCTCCAAGCGCCCGGAGCGCTAATCTTCGCTCACCCAATCGCGTGCAAGCCCACCTCCGCGATCATGTCATTCAGGGCGGCCAGGTCTTTCTTCATCGTCTTGTCCAGCGCGCTTACCTGCGCGTCCACCGCCGTGGCGTGTTCGGCAAATAGTTTTTGCGCGTTCACCGTTGGCTTGGAATCTGCGCTGTTGGCAATGCTGATGAGTTCGCCGATGGCCGCGTTCAACCGCGTGCGGCTAATGAGGCCATAGCTGTCCTTTTGCTCGCCCGGCAGAATCAGCTCATCCTCAACCGCATCCAGCTTTTTGATGAGCGCATCGCACGCGGTGGCCACTTCTTTTGCGCCGGGCTTGTCGCCCGCCGCATCCAGCCGTTTCTTCCAGGCGCTCGCCTGATCGCGCGTGTCGCGCAGTTTGTTCACCGCCTTGTGCGCGTCGCTCACCTTGTCGCGCAGCTCCAGCAAAAACTTTTCCTGCGCGCGCAGATCCGCGGGCGTGGCGGTCACGCGCGGGTCTGCCAGCACCTCGCACGGCGCGGTCAAAACCTTATCGCCCACGCTCAGGCGCAGTTTGTATTTGCCCGGCGTAACCAGCGGCCCGCTGAAGGATTCTGTGGCGGTTTTGTTACCCGCCACCGGCGTGCTGCCTGTATGTTTCAGATCCCACACCATGCGGTTCATGCCCGGCTTTACCGGCAAAAACGGCCCCGGGTTAAGGCTTTTCTTCTTCTCATCCCATGTGTCGTAATCGGCGGGCTTTGGCTTAAACTCGCGCACCACGTTGCCTTTTGCGTCCAAAACCGCAAGCACGGCCTTGCCCGCCTCGGCCCCATCGGGCAAAGCGTAATAAATGATGGCCCCTTTCTCGCGCCCAGCGCCCGCATCGTGGAAGTGGCGCACCAGCCAGCCGTTCTCGTCTTTTTTGGCGGTGCTAATCACGCCCGCGCCGCCGCCCAGACTGTATGACTTGCCCTCGCCCGCATACCACGCGGCGGTCAAATCTGGGTTCAGCCGGTAGCTCCTGGCCGGAGAGAAGAGATACGCGCCCTCTTTGGCCTTGCCACCCAGCGATTCGCGTAACGCCGAAAGGTCATCCATCACCCAGAACCCGCGCCCGTGCGAAGCCAGAATGAGGTCATCGCCCTTGATCATCATGTCGTAAATGGGCATGGCGGGCATTTGGCCGCCGCTGGATGTTTTGGCGTTCCAGCGCTCCCAGTTTGCGCCATCGTCAAAGCTCACATACAAGCCGGTTTCTGTGCCGCAAAGCAGCAGGCCTTTGCGGATGGGGTCTGCGCGCAGCACGCGCGTGTACTCCCAATCCGGGATGCCGTTGGTGATGGCTTCCCAAGTCTCGCCCATGTCTTTGGTGCGGAATAAATACGGCTTGGTGTCATCCAGTTTGTAGCGCGTGGCGCACAAATACCAGGTCTTGGCATCGTGGGCCGATGGCTCCAGATAGCGCACAAACGACCACTCTGGCAGCGCTTTTGGCGTGATGCTTTTCCACGTCTTGCCGCCATCCAAACTGCGATGCACCAGACCATCATCTGTGCCCGCCATGAACACATTTTTCTGGTGCGGGCTTTCGCGGAACGTGTAAATGTTGCAATAAAACTCCGCGCCGCTGGTGTCCAGGGTGATGGAGCCGCCGCTGGCCTTGAGCTTCTCAGGGTCGTTGCGGGTCAGGTCGGGCGAAATTTGCTCCCAACTATGCCCCAAATCTTTGCTGCGCCACGCGATGTTGCCGCACACATACAACGTGTTCGGGTCGTGCGGGCTGAACAAAATGGGGTAGGTCCACGGGAAGCGATATTTGAACGTGCTGGCGTCCACCGCGCCATACGGCTGCGGCCACACGTTGATCAACTGAATCTGCCCGGTGCGGTGGTCATACTTTTGCAGCGCGCCCAGCCCGCCCGGCGAGCTGCCCACCGCGCCCACCACCACGATGTTGGGGTCGTCTGGCTTCACGGCAATGTGGCCGCTCTCGCCTGTGCCCGCCACATAGCAATCGCCCCAGGATACGCCGCCGGGGATGGTGTCGCTGGGCACAGAGATGGAGCTGTTATCTTGCTGGGTGGCATACACGCGATACGGGAACTGGTTGTCCGCGTCCATGTGGTAATACTGCCCTGTAAGCTGATTGAAAATCGTGCTGAAAGTCTCGCCACCGTTAAAGCTCACATTCGCGCCGCCATCGTTGCCCTGCACCATGCGTTTGTTGTTCTTTGGGTCAATCCAAAGCGCGTGGTTGTCGCCGTGCGGGGTGGGGATGGCGGTAAAGTTTTTGCCCGCATCGGTAGACTTCCAAAACGCGAGGTTGTTCACATATACCGTGTCGGCCTCAAGCGGGTCGGCGGTGATGTGCATGTAATACCACGGGCGGCGGCGCAATTCGCCAAAATCGGTGGTCAGTTGCCATGTCTCGCCAAAGTCATCGCTGCGGAAGAGACCCGGCTTGTCCTTGGCCTCAATCAGCGCATACACCCGCCCGGGCTGGGCTGGCGAGGCCGCCACGCCAATTTTGCCCAGCAAGCCGCACTTTTCCAGCCCCTTGTTTTTGCTGATGTCTACCCAGCTATCTCCGCCGTCCTTGCTCATCCAAAGGCCGCTGTCTGCGCCGCCGCTATCCAAAAACCAAAAATTGCGGTAGACCTGCCAAATGCTGGCATACAAAACATCGGGGTTATGCTCATCCAGCGCAATGTCAATTCCGCCCGCGCTCAGGCTCTTGAACAACACCCGCTGCCATGTTTTGCCGCCATCTTGCGTGCGGAAAATGCCGCGCTCTTCGCTTTGGCTGCCTTTCTCGCCAAAAATGTGGCCCAGCGCGGCCACATAAGCAATATCCGGGTTTTTGGGGTGTATCACAATTTTGCCGATGTGTTTTGAGTCGGCCAAACCCATGTGCTTCCATGTTTTTCCCGCGTCGGTAGATTTGTACACCCCGTCCCCGTAACTCACATCGGTGCGGATGGTGGCCTCGCCCATCCCCGCGTAAATCACATTGGGGTCAGATGGGCTTACGGCCAGCGCGCCCACGCTGCTGGTCTTGATCTGTCCATCGCTCACGGGCAGCCAGGTGGTTCCGGCATCGGTGGTTTTGAACACCCCGCCGCACACCGCGCCAAAATAAAACACGGCTGGGTTGGATGGGTCGCCCGCCACGGCCACCACGCGCCCCCCGCGCGATGGCCCCAGATTGCGAAACGTCATGGTTTTGAGAAGGGAATTTGCGTGTGAGGACATGATGGAAAATTGGTCTGAATTAAATTGCGGAATTTTGGGACGGAAGACAGAAGACCGAGGACGAATACATAACCGTCATCCGTCCGCCCGTCTTCCCTCTTCATTGCCGTTTACACATCTCAATGATATTATCAAACGCACAGGATAGCAAATCATGTACCACCTTTTCACATCTCAACCCCTCAAGAATCTGTTCACCACGCAACTTTTGCCTTTTGCCATCTCGTTTGGCATTGCAGAGCTGTTTTACAAATTTCACAGCTTTGTGCTGGAGACGGGCGCGTTTCTGGTCACATGGTTTGTGCTGGATCTGCTGTTCACGCTCGTGCGAAAAGCCTTCCAAAAGAATTCTGAATTAAGAAGCCAGAATGCTGAATGAATAGACCTGGCTAGAGGATTACAATTTCTGAGTTCTGCATTCTAAATTCTGAATTTAAAAATATGCGTAAATTTTTCTTCGTATTGATGGCTTTGGCGCTGGCCGCGCCGTTTAGCGCGCCGCGCCCTGTGCAGGCGCAAATTGGCGGTGTGTGGGCGCAAGGCTGCCCCAATGGCATCACTGCGATTGTGACAGAGAACAATTCAAAACTGAGCGAACCCGCGCTCGATTGGCAAGGCGGTGGAAAAGGTGGCCGCGCATACCCGCGCGGCGTGATGCCCAACCCGCAAGGGTATGGCCGTGATTTCATCTACTGGATTGACGTGGATTTGCCCAGCGGAACAAACGGCACGCTTCGCGCTGTGAGCGCCGATAACAGCGAAGGCTATGGCAAGTTTAGCGTTGCTAGTTCCTGCCCGCCGCTGGGGAGCGTGCGCGGTGTGGCCTTTAACGACCTCAATCGCAACGGCGTGATGGATGCTGGTGAGCCGGCCATCACCACCGCCAGTTGGAAGCTGACCGGCGGCGGGGATTGGTTTATTTGCGGCTATGTTGGCAGCGATGCCACCTATGGCCCAACGGTCAAACCCGGCTCATACACCGTGATCCCTCTGCCTCAGCCCGGCTGGCGGGCCACCACCGGCCCGCGCGTGGCAACCGTCGCCCATCTTAGCGATGCCGCGCTGGGGTTCAACCTTGGCTTTGTCAGCGATCCATCCTCGCCGGGGGCCACGTGTGGGCAGTATGCGCCCCCCGGCGTGCCCGGAGCCGCGCCTGCGCCCGCCGCGCCCGCGCAAGTTCCACCAGTTGCTGTTTCTGGGAATGGGATACCCGGCACGCTAGGCTCATACAACATCTTTACGAACCTGCTGGCCGTGGCAAACGCGAGCAAAATGATGTCTGAGCTAAACAGAAAGAACATCACAATTTTTGCGCCCACCGATGCCGCGTTTGCTCAATTGCCCCCCGGCAAACTGGCCTGGCTGATGGCCAACCCGAAAGCCGCGCAATCCTTGATCCGAGATCACATTGCGCAGGGCACCTTTGCCGCGCCGCCCTCCAACGGCTTTGCGGAGTACGCCACGCTGGCTGGTCACATTGTGCGCATCACCAACGCGGGCGGCATCCTCAGCGTGAGGGGATATTCCACAACCGCCAACGCCAGCGGGGGCATCACCACCGCAAACGGCGTGATCTTCCCGGTGGATCAGGTTTTATCTGTGCCGTGAAAAAGCAAAAGGTGAAGGGCTTGGTCTGCCCTTCACCTTTTGAAATTATTGTGCTGTCTGCAATTGCCTCGCAGGCTCAAGTGCCCCCGCAAAATGGTTGCAGGAATGGTCAATAGGCAAATGGAGAACGTCATTTCCGCGAAAGCGGAAATCCATAACGCGCCAAGCCAAATAGCAAGGGAAATGGCTTTCCTAACAAGCGTTTTTGGGGGTTTGTTGTAGGTTCCCGCTTGCGCGGGAATGACGGGCTTTATTTTCCGCGTCTGACAAAACATTGCCCAATTGACCACTTCTATGGTTGCCAGCTCATGACGTGGCAACGCTGGCTCGCAAAATGCGCGTCTTTCCGCGCGGGGTTAGGCGGTACGAGGTCTCATCCGCGATGAAACAAACGGTTTGGTTTTTAGCCAGCGCCACCCGCTCCCAACCACTCGCAAGCTCGGCCTCGCCTTCAATGACCGTGAAGGTGTGCATTGAACCCAGCGGGGCGTTGCCCACCAGCGGCGTATTTTCAAGCGCCAACATGTCCAAATCAAAGTAGGCGCAGCTCACCAGATGGCGCACTTCTTGCGCCGAATCCTCTTTGGCGGGAATGATTTGCCCGCATTGGTTTGCGTTGACAACGGCCAGCGATTGCGCGATGTGCAATGGGCGGTTGGCGGTGGCGGGTCTGCCCCAGTCATACACGCGGTAGGTGATATCCGAGGCTTGCTGAACCTCGTACACCTGCATCCCTGGCCCCAGCGCGTGAATAGTGCCTGCGGGCATAAAAACCGTATCTCCCGGATGCACCGAAAGATACTGGACATCATCCATCACTTTGCTGTTTTGGATGTCGCTTGCCAATGCTTGAGGCGTTACGCCCGGCTTTATGCCTGCGATCAGTTGGGCGTCCGCGGCGCAATCCAAAACATGCCAGGCTTCGGTTTTGCCGCGCTTGCCAGCGCCTTCCAGTTGTATGGCCTGCTCATCGTTGGGGTGTACCTGAACCGAGAGCCAGTCGGCGCAATCCAGCAGCTTGATGAGTAGCGGGAAACCAGCGGCGTGATGGGGGTTGAGGCTGGCGACGACCTCGCCAAGCATTTTGTCAGCCCACGGGCCTTGCGCCACGCGGTTGCCATCAAATGCCACCCAGGCCTCGGCTGTGCGCTGGCCGGGGCGCAAATGGTTGCCGCCCCACACGTAATCCCGATATTCGGGGATCAATTGAAGAATCATTTGCCAAAAATTAATGACAGGTCAACGTCATGTCATTGTAAATGCAATCGCCAAAAAGATTTCGCAACCAGCTACAATTTCTCCAAAATGTCAGAAACCTCAACCATCCGCCAGAAGCTGTTTGTGCGCGGCATTGTGCAAGGCGTTGGCTTTAGACCATTTGTTTACACCCTTGCCCAAAAGATGGGGTTGCGCGGGCAGGTTGGCAATAACAGCGCCGGCGTTTTTATTGAGGTCGAAGGCAACCCAGACGCCATCGCCAAATTTGTGAGCGAATTGCGCGCCAGCCCGCCCCCGTTGGCGATGATTGAATCCATCACGGTTGAGCCGCAGCCCGCGCGCGGCGATGCGGCGTTTGTGATTGTGGAGAGCGAGAGCCAGCCGCAGGCCAGCACGCCCATCTCGCCAGACATTTGCGTGTGCGAGGATTGCCTGCGCGAAATGCGCGACCCATCCGACCGGCGGCACGGCTACCCGTTTATCAACTGCACCAACTGCGGCCCGCGTTTCACCATCATCAAAGATGTGCCATACGACCGGCCCTTCACCACGATGCAAGAGTTTGCGCTGTGCCCCAGTTGCGCCGCAGAGTATCACGACCCGGCCAACCGCCGCTTTCACGCCCAGCCGGTGGCTTGCCCAACCTGCGGCCCGCACGTCTGGCTGGAGCGCCTGGCGATTGAAATCGCGCCTGGCGAGCCTTTGGCTGATCGTCCGCCTGCGCGGACGGAAGGCGTCGGCGCAGGCCGACGCTCGGCTGAAAGCCTGCCAGAGGCGACTTCAGTCGCACAAAAATTTGTCACAATTGCCCAGCGCGATGACGCCATCCAGCACGCCCGCCGCGCCCTGCGCGAGGGCAAAATTGTGGCGATCAAAGGTATTGGCGGGTTTCATTTAGCGTGCGATGCCACAAACGACGCGGCTGTGGCCGAGTTGCGCCGCCGCAAAGGCCGCGCAGGCAAGCCGCTGGCGGTGATGGCTGCCGATTTGGCAGCCGCGCAGTCCATCGCCAAAATGAGCGAGGCCGAGGAAAAGCTGCTGGCCAGCAAAGAGCGCCCCATTGTTTTGTTGCCAGCGGTAGATGGCGCTCTGGCCGCGCAGGTGGCGCCCGGCAACGCCAGCATTGGCGTGATGTTGCCTTACACCCCGCTGCATTATTTGCTGTTTGATGAGGACACGGCCCCCGCCGCGCATCCTGAGCTTGTCGAAGGATGCGCGGCAGGGGTGAAGGTTCTCGTCATGACCAGCGGCAACCTGAGCGATGAACCTATTTGCAAAGACAACGACGAAGCCCGCGAGCGGCTGGCCGGTATTGCTGATTTGTTTTTGATGCACAACCGCGAGATTCACGTGTGGTGCGATGACAGCGTGGTGCGGGTGTTTGACGGCCATGAATTGCCGGTGCGCCGTTCGCGCGGGTATGCGCCTTACCCAATTCGCCTCAACAAACAAGGGCCGTGCGTGCTGGGCGTGGGCGGCGAGCTAAAAGCAACCTTCTGCCTGACCAAAGGTGAGTACGCTTACCTCAGCCAGCACATTGGCGATATGGAAAACTTGGAGACGATGCAGGCGTTTGAACGCGCGTTTGACCATTTCTCCGCGCTGTTCCGCGCCCGCCCAGAACACATCGCCTGCGACCTGCATCCGGGGTATTTGTCCACCCGGTTGGCGC